>JAAGKN010000623.1_pt1 | contig 74605 bp, 75 predicted proteins | sample 6206371 | NCBI WGS metagenome assembly JAAGKN01 (sample SAMN11533720, study PRJNA540317) | gut metagenome | isolation source: fecal pellets from male and female animal of same cohort | host: Peromyscus leucopus | place: USA:CA | collected 2017 | reverse complement strand
ATTGTGCCCGGGCATTGCCCTGCTCGGCAATGGGAGTTATCGCCTCGACCGCCGACAGTGCCTGCTCCGGATCGTCAAAATCATCGACGCTTTGCTTTATGATTTTGAGATACTCGGATAGTTCCTTGCTGTTCATAGATCTTCAGTCAAAAATAACATTCCTGTTTTCCCATACAAATTCCTCAAGACAGTCGCATAGCGATGGCTCGAAATCGTAATAGGCATTGTCGGTTTCTTCAAAGTCATCCTCTTCGCCATCGGTGATTGCCCGGCGATAGTTGTCGGCCATCTCCTTGTTGCCGACAGTCAGGATGGCATCTTCCAGTTCATCCGGGTTTGTATCAGGATAATTCTCCAGATAGCCGGAATGTCCTCCGTTCTGCATTTCAGAATCATACCAAAAGCAGAGCACCGCTTTCTTCTGAATCGGTGAAAGAGTCTCCGCATCGCGGTCGCAAATTTCTTCAATAAATCTGTTCCAAAGAGTATCTTTTTCTGTCATAGTCCTAAAGTAATTCGTTTAATTTGTTTTCAGCCTGAGGATTATTGCATTTCTTCGCGGCGAGTGTGAAATAGCGGATTGCCTTTTTCAAATCGGGCTGCACGCCAAGTCCGTTGAGATACATGTTGCCGAGTTCGTATAATGCAGTTCCGATTCCGGCGACCTGATGCTTGAATCCTCGGCCATTGATACGCTCGGCTATATGCTGATATTCAAGCATCGCCTTTTCATAATCCTGTCGGCCGCCGATGCCGTTTTTATAACATTCGGCAAAGCGGAGCATCGCCGTGATTTCACCCAGATCGGCGCCTTTCTTATACCATCTGCGGGCACGGCATCGTCTGGCTCGACGCCTTTGCCATAGCGGTAGGCATCGCCTATTTTTGCATACGCTTCGTGCCAATTCAGTTTTGCGGCTTTCTTGAAACAGGCGAGAGCCTTTTCCCATAGGCCAAGATCATTGTATGCACATCCCATTCTGAAATATGCCTTATGTTTCATAAGAAATCGCAATCAGCAGTCACCTCCTTATACAAAACTATGGCTTGCGACAGACTCCGCTCATCATCTTCATCCGAGAAGCAATCCAAAAGTTCTTCCGGCACACCCTCGGCATACAGAAGTATTTCCGCCAAATTCCATTTATCCATAGAGTCTCCTCTATTGGCTTTTGCCGTCAATAGCTCTATCCAGCGATCATACCACTTGCGGGCAATTTTAAGACCATCTTCCGGATCAATATCCTCAGGACAATCTTCGACATATTGACACATCAAGTCTTTGGCGGCATTTGCTGAACCTTTGTCGGCTTTCGCTGCCAATATATCGAACCACCGCCTGTGCCATTCCAGAATCAACGCTTTTCGTTCTTCTGCATCTATTCCATCGGGGCAATCGTTGCGGTATATCTCCATGATGAGCATGGCGGCTTCGGCATTGCCGTTGTCCGCAGCCTTTTCAAACCAATGGATAGCTTTCCGATTGTCGCACCCGCTATGATAGCCCCACGAATAATACTTGCCGAGAAGCATCTGAGCCTTGACATCGCCCTGTTCGGCAGCAGGAGTTATTGCATCAACCGCTTGCCGTGCAGAGACGGCATCACCCTCTCCGGCATGGCATTTGATGAATTGCCGGATGATTTTGAAATACTCCGACATGCCGTTGTTATTTGCGCTCATATTTGGCAGACTCTCCGTTTATGGATTCATCACATTAAATTTTCGTTATATTTCATCGATGGGCTTGCCGTCTCCATCGAATTTTTGTCGCCCATCGATTCACTGAAAAAATTCGTTCCGCTTTGATTGACCTCGCAAGACAACTTTGGGAATTGAATTCCAAGTTGCGTTTCCATATCCTCTACTTCCATACAGTCTAAATACAGTTTAAATTTTTCTCCTGTAAAAAGTCAAGAAGAAAGTGTAAACTTCCTACCTTAAAAAAATCAAGGTTTAAAAGCAACGACAAAAATGGTGTCGTTGCTTTTAACTACAGTTTGCATTGCAAACTGTCTTATATTATTGCAGTTTCTCATTTCATTGCGAAACTGCGTTTGCAACATCGCAGGAAACTGAAGTTTCCTGCGATGTTGCAAATTAAGGAAAGGCGATTTTCATCGTCCGAATGTCACGCGGTGAAATTCTGCAAAAAGCGGCGAAACGCCTCCTCCCTGTTCCGTGCGGTTTCATAATATGGCAATCCGTACTTTTCACATTGCGCTTTTATTTTGATGCTCTGCTCTACAATATACACCGCGTCCTCCCGAAGCTCTTCGTCCGATTTGTAAAAGGTGTAGTCTTTTTCCGTATCATATTTCTTTTGAATCGCAAACCGCTCCGCCGCTGTCACATCCGATGTGATAAAATAGGCGATCTCACAGTTCGCCCCATGGATATACTTCATATAATCTTCCGGCAGCAACTGATAGACGTCCAGCACCATGCCGGGGCTGAACTCATCATATTCGCCTGAGTCCAGCATTGAGCGAACAAAGGGCGCGATTTTGCCGCTGATCAAATGCAAGGTATCCATGGAGGACAAGCCGGCATAGGTGTTCACTCCCGTTTCAGGGAAGCATTTTTCAAACCCCGCTATGATTGAATCCATGCTGACATGCTGATACCCATACGATTTTGCCAGCCGATGGGAAACGGTGCTTTTCCCGGCTCTCGGAACGCCCGCGACAATAATATTGTTCTTCTTCCAACATATCATATCCATCCTCCGTTCACTGAAGTTGCTTCCGTCATTTTTTTGATGACATTTTTATCAAGCCATTGAGCGACGCCATCATCTTCATTTGAGGAAATAATTCCAGTCGCAATTCTTTTTAAATCTTCATGCGCATTTTGAACGGCGTAACTTTCATCTGCTGTTTCAAACATATCTATGTCATTTTTTCCATCGCCGAACACGACCAGCCTTTCACACTTCAAAAGTGACTGCAACTGCCTGATTGCGTTTGCTTTTGAAGCATTCAATGGCATGATTTCAAGCCACTGTTCATTTGTGTACATATCCGTCTGATAAACGCAGTGATAGGAATTCTTGTATTTTTCGTATAATGGCTTCAGTTTTTGTGGCTCATCGATGCAAGTGATATAGAAAATCTTCCCTGACTTCAATTCACTTGTCGCCCTCACCGCATTGGTGCGGACATCTCCTTTTCTGCTGTCGAGAAACTGCTTCATTCCATCTGAGCATAGTTCGGGTACGAATGAAAATTTCTCTTTGCCGTCTCTGTACGCATACACAATCGGATATACAGCATGCGCGAACAAATCATCCAGCACGCAATGTACGCTGTCGTCAAAATAGTTTGCAATCAAAATGTCCTCCGTCAGATTGTCCATTACAAAAGCCCCATTGTATACAATCAAGGGGATTTTCGCGTTTATTCCGCTTGTCGCTTTTTTCGCGGTTATCAACGAACGCGCGGTCGCATAAGAAAACAGCATCCCCCTTTCCGTCAAACGGTTTATGACATTATTTGTGTATGCAGATGTTTTTTCATCGCTTCTCAATAATGTTCCGTCTAAATCCGACACATAAAGCACGCTCATTCTTTCATCCCGCTCTCGTTTCCCCAAATCCTGATTTTTCCTCTATCCGCAAATCAGCTTACTCATCTGCATATATCTCTAAAAATGATGTGATTTTCCCATGTGTATACTCGCCTTCAATCAATCCAAACTCAGGGTCATAATACTTATTCTCATAAAGCAATGTCCAATGTGTATATCCCGCATTCGTATGGACTGTTAAAATAGAATACTTGTAAGGAACAGGATTTTTCTTGGAAATCCGTTTATTCTTCTCAGCGTGTCCGATACCATAAAAATCAAGTATTTCTATCAACTGACCAATACTCGTAGGCGCATCTGTTTTCATATCTTTTATTACTTCTTCAACACTTTTTCCTGCAATCATGGCAATACACGCCTGTCCGCACGTTGAAAAAGTAGGCTGCATAATCAGTTCCATATCTTTTTTCCTCCTAAAAGGCTTCATGCTGTCCCGTAGTTGCACTGCATGCTGACCACTTTGTCATCTTCTCAACTTGAATTTATTTATATTTTACAGTTCCTTAATTTTTAACAGTGAAGAAAGTTTCAACTTTCTTCACTGTTAAAAAAGTCGTTTCGCAACAAAGTAAGAAACGACAGTAAATAAGCGAGTTTTTGCAAAAAACTCGTATTAAAATCAGCAACGCTATTTTAGTTGCTAATTTTAATTGTTCTGAATTTACATTCAATCCAGAAAGTTGCCTCTCGTGTATGAAAATGTATGAATCTTATTTTAGGGTCGTCAATTCCTTTCGGAAAAAAGGCTTTGTCCTGCTCGTTCCATAATCTCTGCATTTCTTCTCTGTCAGTTATTATTTCAACTTCGCCCACCAAGGTTAAAGAATCTCCTTCGTGTTGAAAACAAACGCTTGATTTTTTGTTCGTTTCAAAGTGTTTTGCCTTTCCCTGCTTTTCACTTCTCTTTGAAGTCACAAAATAAACATCCCGAAATCCCTCGCCACTTAATTTATTAACACAACAAGTTCTTGGATACCCTTTTTCATTAACAGAGGAAACAAACATAATTTCACATTTACTTACCAATTCATCTGCCTTTGCTTCTATTTCTTTAATCCTTTGTTTCTGAATGTCGCTCGCACTCTGTTCCATATCGTTCTCCGTTGCAAATTCAAATTTGTAATTATCACCGATTATCTTTGAGTTTTCAATTTAGTCATGTCAAACAGTGATAATATGAATAGTCCACCGTTCCCTTGATATTTTGCAGAGCGCCATCTTCCAATTCCTTAACCATTAAGCACTCTGGACTTGGGAGATGGACATTCTCTCCGGCAATAATTCCATAGTTGCAAGAGGTTTCAAAACCTCTCGGATTGTAGTTACGGGGATTGCCCTCTACGATTACCGCTTTATATCCCATTTCTTTTGCTTTTGCAAAGCCATACTCTATCAGTTCTTTCGAGACATGCTGTCGTTGCATTTCGGTTTTAACCGCAACGGGTGAAAGCAATAATAACTCATTTTCGTATTTTCCGCTCAAGTGAAATCTTGAAAACATGGCATAACCAATGACCGTGTTTTCTTCATTCACCATGATCAAATCTAATTCCGGCAGATAATACCGTTTGCTTCTTATTTCTTCAACAAGGCTTCTGACAGTCTTTCCTGATTCTTCTCCCTCTGATTCAGTAAACACTGTTTCCACCAGTTCTAACGAATTTTTCAAGTCTTTTTGTCCATCTACGCTTCGTATCGTTCGATTCATTCATTTATCCCCAATGTAATTATTTTTGCCTTTCCTGCAAGTCCTTGCGGCTCTGCGTCTGTGCGTCAAGTTCAATGATACTTTGATATGTTGTTCTTCCCTACAAACGGGAATTTATTTATGTCGCGGGGGTATTCAGGCATCAAGTCAATCAATCTTGTCGTCCGCCCTTCTTTATCCAATAGAATTTCAATATTTTCCACATCTCCGCCTAAATGCATCATAAATTCTCTGCAAATGCCACAAGATGGAATGATATTTCCATCTTTATATACTGAAACCACTTTTGTAATCTCACTTTCGCCATATGTAAGCATTGTTGATAAAGCATTTCTTTCCGCGCACATCCCTATAGAGCCGTCCGTATCAATGCATATACCCTTATAAATATTACCTTTTTTCGTGAGTACGGCAGATGCCACACTCCCTACCCACATTTTATTTGAAACATCATGGGGATTCAAAACGCTCATTGCTTCTTCATATAACCTTTTCCATTCTTTGTCCACTGTTTTGTCCTCTAAAAGATATGAGTTGTTACATTGATATATCGCAAATCAAAGGTTTGCATCGCGAGTCTTGTGCTTTGCCACCAAGCTTTCCGCCTTGCTTTTTTTCTCAAATGCGAGCCGTTTGCTTTTACTCGAGTTTTTTTCAAACATTCGCTTATTTACTGTCGTTTCTCGCCGTGCTGCGAAAGTCGCAAGCTAAAGGCTTTCCAACACTTTTTTCACTTTGAATTTTCCGGCGCAAGCATCTTACCAAAAACATGGCTCATTTATCGTGATTTTTTCACAATTTTACCAGCCGCCGCTCGCGCCGCCTCCGCCAAATCCGCCGCCCCCGCCACTGAAGCCGCCTCGAGAAGAACCGCCGAAGCCGCTTCCGCTTGAATGAAATCCGCCGCTTGTGTAATGCGGCGCATTGCTTCGCGGACGATTTGCTCGGCTCACGAAAAATGGCGCCCACGGAACCCAACGCCGCAAGACGCGAAATTTCGTAGAAAGCATTCCCGTGAACATTATGAAATACAACGTGAAAAAAATTATCATCGCGATTATCGCAATCGGATCTGTCTCGGAACTTTCTTCGATATTGATGCCGTCGGAATTGTACGCGTCCGGCGCGATGATTTTCGCGATTGCCTTCGCGCCTTTTATGATGCCTTCCGAATATTTTCCGTTTTGAAAATTCGGCGCGATTACGTTGCGGATTATCATTCCGCATTTCGCATCGGTCAAATCGCCTTCGACTCCATAGCCCACTTCAATGCGGATTTTTTTTTCGTTGAACGCGACCAAAAGCAAAACGCCCTTGCTGTCCTCGGCGTTTCCCAATCCCCATTCGCGCGCCACTCGAATCGAATATTCTTCAAGCGATTCGCCTTTGAGCGAGGGAATCGTAAGCACGGCAATTTGCGCCGAAGAATTTTTGTCGAACGAAAGAAGGAATTGTTCGAGTTCCTGCCGCTTTGCGTCCGACATGATTTTCGCATTGTCCACGACTGAACCTGTCAAAGCGGGAATTTCCAGCGCGAAAAAATTTGCGCAAAACAAAATCAAGAAAATGAAAATCGCGTTCAGTTTCTTTTGCATAATTTTTCCTTTTTACAATTTTTTATTTTTCCAAAATCACGAGACCGTTGTCCAATTCGTCAGGATTGTCGTTTTCATCCGCGGGAAAATATTGCGCCAAAAGTTCGCCGCATTTTTCCGCCGCGTCGCAAAACGCGCCTTCGACATTTTCTTTGCCGAGTTCCGCCACAAGCGAATCCGCGATTATGTTCCACAAATCGCTTCCGATTTTTTTCGCGATTCCTTCGTCCGCGATGATTCGGACTTGCCTTTCCAAAAACGAAACGAAAATCAAAATGCCCGTGTGCTCGCGTGTGGAATAGATTCCGCATTCGGCGAACGCCCGCATTGCGCGCGCGCTCACTTCTTTCCGTTTGAAAAAATTCGGAATCACGATTCTGTCAAAGAACGGAATGTTGAACAAAAAGAAAAGCAGCAAAATCAGGCAAAAACTCGCAAAGCCGTAAATCGCGGGCAAATACCATTCGGGGCTGCTCCAATTCAAACTTTCATAAAATGCGCGAATCGGTTTCGCAAACGGCAGCGCGACAATCGTGATTGCAAGCGAAACAATCAGCGCGGCGAAAAGTTCCCAAAAAGAATAGTCGCTGCTTTCCGCCGTCACCGCGATGACGATTTCGCCCGATGTTCTGCTTTCCGCTTTTTTTATCGAATCTTTTATCCGCTCGAGCGCGGCATCGCTCAAGTTCAATTTTCTAATCAAAGTTTTCGTGTCCACATTGTTTCTCCGTTATTTTCCCAATGATAAAAACATTTCAACTTTTTCATCATTGAGAAAATGCGATTTTACAGTAAAGCGAAAATCACAGTCCAATAAATGAGTTTTTCGTCGCGGAATTTCGCTTTACAATCCTCAAATTAAAATTCAACTTTCGGCGCGGACTGCGCTTCCTGGCTTGCGGCAAACATTTGCTTCGCCGTAAATCCGTTCATGTTCGCGACGAAACTTTGCGGAAATTTCCTGATGAAAACATTGTAACGCTGGACGGCGTTGTTGTAATCGGTGCGGGCGACGGCGATGCGATTTTCCGTTCCTTCGAGCTGATCTTGCAGCGCGAGAAAATTTTCATTCGCCTTGAGTTCAGGATAATTTTCCGCCACCGCCAAAAGATTTCGGATGCCCGCGCTCAATTGGTTTTGCGCATTTTGGAATTCCTGAAATTTCTGCGCGTCCTGCAAATCGCCCGCGTTGATGTTCACGCTTTGCGCCTTCGAACGCATTTCGGTAACTTTCGTAAAAGTCTCGCTTTCGTGCGAAGCGTAGCCTTTGACCGTGCTCACCAAATTTGGAATCAAATCCGAGCGGCGTTGATATTGAGTTTGCACTTGCGCCCATTTCGCGTTGACGCTTTCATCCAGTTCGACCATCGAATTGTAGTTGCCCACGAAAAATCTGTAAGCGACAAAAATCACGACCAAAATCACGCCGAGCGCGATCAACAAATTTTGCAAACCTTTTTTCATTTTAATTTTCTCCTACTAAAATATATTTTACAAAAATAAATTTTATGGGCGCCGCGCTTCGATTGTCTTTGTCTTGTTCGCGATGACATAGCATCCGAACATCGCCGTGGCCGCGTCGAACAACGCGGCGAACGAACCCAAAATCACGGCGGCAGGCTTTAAAAGCAAATAGCCGGTTTCCATTCCGCGCCCATACAGCGTGCATAAAATCGTAAGCGCGGTGAAAGTGCCGCCGACCGGAATGTTTCCCAGAATAAACGAAAGTGCCAATGCCGTGAGAGAAATCGAAAGCATGTCAAAAAATTCTATGCTCAATGTGGAATACGAACGCCATATCATGACGAAACTTATTATTACGATAAAAGAAGTTCCACCGCGCGCGAAAATCGAAAAAAGCGGAAACGAAAATCCGTTCGTGCGCTGTCTTATTCCCAATCGTTCTTTTCCCATTCGCATTTCCGAAAGAAGCGAAAGGTTTGTGTCGCCTGAAAAGAATGCCGTAAAAAATGGCACGAGCGAAGCGTAGAGAATTTTGAATGGCCTTCGGTTTTTGCAGAGAAACCTTAAAATCAGCGGATAGATAATTCCCACAAGAATTATGAAATCCACCAAAAGCATTATAATCAGCGGCGTGAAAACTCCGCTCTTTATCACATCGCGAAATTGTATTGTCCAGCTGCACATCACGAACACGATTCCCGCGCTGAAAAGTTCTGTTGTTGCCGAGGAAATATTGTAGAACAATTCGCTCGCCGCGTCGAAGAAATTTGTAAGCGGCTTTAAGTTTGAATGTTTTATGCAGCAGCCGAATCCTATCATCAAAGCGAAAACAAATGCTGGCAAAAGGAACGCGTCTTGCGCAAGCGAATTGAACGCCGAATACGGAAAAATATTTCTCATTAAATTCTGAATGCTTATCGAATCAATTTCGCTTACGCGTTCGATTGCGATTGGAATACGCGGCAGTTGAACTGTCAATATCGAAATGAGTCCCAACGCGGCGAGAAGCAGGGAAGTGGCGAGAATTGTGCCGACAGTCCAAAGCGTCGTGCGCAATAAAAGTCCGTCGGATTTCAGGCGATATGCCGCCATAATTCCTGAAAAAAACAAAAATGGCAGAAGCGAATATCTTCCGATTCTGACAATAATTTCGGTTATGAAAGAAAGCGTCGCGTTCCATTGCAAATTATCGAAAGGCAAAATCAAAGCCGCCGCCGCTCCCAGCGCGATGCCAATTAAATATTTTATCCAAATTCTCATATCAGAAATTATATCAAAGTTTTGTCAAAAAGAAAAGTGGTATTTTTCGATGTCTTTAAAATTGCACTTTCATTTTATAAAGTTTTATGCTACAATATGAATATGAGCAAGTCGATTTTGATCGCCGGAAAACATTTGCCGGATGCCATGAATTTTGCCGATGGCGCGGAAATAAAAATGCGCAACGTGGCAATTACGGATCCCAAAATTTCCAAGGAGAATGCGCCAGCCTCCAACATAAAGACGCTTCCGTGGTCGAGGCCGTCACCAGTCGCGGCGCGCACTTTGATTTTGGAATGTGAAAGGATTTTCGGAAACCTTGATGAAGTCGTTTTGTATTTTGACGAATCATATTTTGCCACGAAATTCCAATCGCTTACAATGCAAAACTGTTCGCAGACTTTGGACGACGCGCTTTTGGGATATCAATATCTGACGCTTGAACTTCTTTCGCGTTTTGAAAAAAATTATTCGATGAACGCTTCGCTTGGAAAACCGCAGGTCGTTCCAAAGCTCGTTTTTTTGATACGAAATTCCGTGAACGAATTTGACATTAAAAAAAATTCGGCGTCGCGTACAGATTTGCATATGCCTTCGAACGCGTTCGTAGCCGCCGCCGCCGCCGCGTTTGTCGCTTTCGCGGAAAATATTGCCGCCGTCTACAATTCGCAAGAATATGTGGAAATCATTTTGGCGGATGCGGATTTTGAAAACGAGATGGCGAAGACGGACAAGACGCTCGGACAATGGCTTTGCGATTATCTCGACGAACTTGACGCGAAAAAAAAGCCGCTGTCTTTAAAGCAAAGCCTTTCGTGGGTCAAGGCCGGTGCCAAAGTTTCAAAATTCTTGATTTTCTGAATTTGCGATTTTGCAATTATTTTTATGCGAGGAAAAATGTTCGATTTCGTTTTTTTTGTTTTCGATGAAAAATTTATCGAATGTTGCGCGAGAATTTTGTTGAGCGCGGTTTTTGGAATCGTTCTCGGCTTCGAGCGGAAAAACCATTTTCAGGCAATCGGAATGCGCACGTTGCTTTTGATTTCAGTTTCGTGCGCATTGATGGGAATCCTTTCTTTTTGGGCGGCGGCGCAACACGAGATTTTGATGGGCGACCCGACCAGAATTGCGGCGGGCGTCCTGACGGGAATCGGTTTCATCGGAGGCGGCGCGATTATGCACCAAGGCTTCAACATCAAAGGCATCACGACCGCCGCGATAATTTGGACGACTGCCGCGCTTTCTTTGGCAGTCGGATTTGGGATGTACGTTCCCGCGCTTTTCGCGTTCGTATTGGCTTTGGTCGGACTCAAGGCGTTTCAAAAAGTGGAGAATGTTTTTTTTCCTGCCGCGAAAATAAAGAACATTTGCCTCGTTTACAAGGGAGGGGATGTCGAAATCGCGCGCATAAAAAAAATTCTTTCGGACAACGGAATCATCGTGCGCGACATAAATTTTTGCAATTCTTACGACGATGCCTTGCTGGAAATCACGATTTTGGTGAACACGCCCGGCGAACGCGATTTGAAAAAACTCGCACAAGAATTGGAGCAAACCGGCGAATTGAAAAAATTTTCATTTGCTTGAAAACTGTTCAAAATTGAATCAGCGTTCATTATTTCAAAACAACGTTCTTGAATTCGTATTCGAATTTTTTGAAATACAAATCCTTGAAAGGATGGATGTCCATCGCGTTCGCGAACCAGCCGCCGACCGTTCGCAAATCGATTATGCTGCAAGTGACGGGGTGGCTTATCGGAATCACTTCGCCGCTTGAAAGAAGGATGTCTTCGGCTCGCGACAAAAGCGCGTTGTGCTCGCGCGAGTCATTTGTGAACGCCGCCTTGTCGAGCAGCGCGTCGAATTCGTCGTCGCGCCATTTCGAATCGTTCATCGAAGAATCCCCCCGGAACAATTCCAAGAAGGCGAGCGGATCTGCGAAGTCGCCAATCCAAGTGTAGAGGAACAAGTCGGCATTCGTCGCAGAAATCGAAGTCAAATAAGTTTGCGTCGGAATTTTCAGCGTCTTCAATTCCACTCCGATTTCCTTGAGGGAGGGGCGCAAGATTTCCGCGCGGTTTATCATATATTCGTTGTCGGGAATCGCGAAAACAAGTTCGAGCATTTTTGCGGACACCCCGCCTTTTTTTTTCGCGCTCTCAATCATCAGTTTCGCTTCGTCGATGTCGTCATAGTCCAAACCTTCGGGACTGACATAGCCCGCAGAAGGACAGACCAAAGTTTTCGCGGGAAACATATTTTCGCCGCGCAATTGACTCCACGGAATCGCGGTGAGCACGGCGTTTCGGAATTCCGCATTGCTCCAAATTGGTGAATCGTTTTTGAAGAATAAATATTCCGTCCCGAATTCCGCCGAAACTTGAATCGCGCTTTTGTCGAGAATCTTTTTCATTTCGGCAGGACCGTTCACCCAGTCCGCCGCGCCGATGTTGAACGCGTAAGTTTGCGCATCGGTGTCGTCAGTGAAATTCACGGTGATTTGCGGAACGTGAACTTGCTCGGCGTTCCAATAATTCGGATTTTTTTTGAGAACCAATTTGAAAGGCGTGACGCTTTCTATATAATACGCGCCGCTCGCGCTCGAATCTTGCGGCACTGCGGAAAACGCATGATGGCACAAAATCTTGTTCAAATGGCTCGTCGGCTTTACAAGTTCCACGCTGAGCTTGTTGCCCGAAACATTTATCGCCACGTCGCTTCGCTTGCCTTGCCCGAGACGAAATTCGCGCGCGCCTTTTATCACGTCCAAAAGCGAAGAGTAATACGCGCTTTTGTTCGCAATCAAATCAAGCCAAGAATCTTTTATCGTCTGCGCGTCGATGATTTTTCCGCTCGAAGTTTTCGCACCTTCGCGAATCGTAAAAGTCCATCGAAGTTTGTCGCGCGAAATTCTGTATTCTTGCGCCAGCGCGTTGTCCGGCTCAAGCGTGGCGGCATTGTATGAAAAAAGTCCTTCATAAACGCCGTTTAAAATTTGCGCTTCAAAAACATACGCGCTCGTGTGCGGATCGAGATTCAAATTCGTGAGCGAATGATACATCACGAATTCGCGTTGAAGTTCAGAATCAATTTCATTTCCTTTGAAATTTGTTTCATCCTGAAATTGCGCGAAAATATTTTTTGGCGAAAATGCGAAAGTCGCCGCGAAAATCAAAAATGCGAAAACCGCTTTGAAAAATTTATTCTGTGATTCCAAGTTTTTTCATTTGCTCCTGTTCTTCGATGTTTGCCATATAATCGGCTATATATTGATTCGTGTTTATCGTGCAGTTTTTGAGAGTCGTCAACTCCATTGAAAGTCCGCGAATTTTAGAGCGGATTTCCAGCACTGTCGAATTTTTAAAATACGTGTCCAACGCTTTCAATGTGACCGCAATGTTTTGAATGTCTGAAATTTGCTTGCTTAAAAATTCCAAAACTTTTGACGGTTCTGCTCCAAGAAATTTTTTATAGCCCGGACTGCCTCTTGTCGCAAAGGCGTTGTAAAAACCGACGCGCTTTTTGATGTCCGCGCAAAAAGGATAAAAGTCGACTTTTCTTTTTTTCTGCGCATTCGTTCCCATTTCAATTATCAACACTTCGTAAACAATTGGCTTTTCTTCGATGTTGAACGCCTTTCTCAATGCCGCGAACAATTTTGCAAGTCCTTTGTTGGAGGCTTCTTTTATCAGCTTGTTGTTTTCATTCAGTTTGGAATAAATCGTTTCCAGAGGAGTGGCAAACGAACACAAAGATTGAACGGCGGTCATGAGAATTTCCCTTGTGTCGACAGTCTTTGTTTTTTTCTTTGCCTGTTGTTCTTGTTGCACTTCAAGTTTTTGTAAAAGCGCGGCACGCAATTTTTCTTTGTCCGCGTCCTGATCTTCTTTTATGATTTCTTCGACGAGCTGCGTGTAAAAAGGTTCTTTTCCGAAAACTGCCGGAAAGGTGCGTTTGATTTGCGCCATTTCTTCGTTCGGAGAATTGAACGCTTTGTCCTCGTCAAATTTCGGATGCATGAAAACGTCTTTTCTGATTTTGTATTTGTAATACTCTTTTTCAAAATCCGCCAAATCCTTGAACAACGCCGTCAAGTCCGCCGTGCATCTTTTGCACTTTGAGAGAATGTCGCCGAGCGTGCCAGTCGTGAGCGCGTCCATGCTGTTGCGCATTTCAGAAACTATGCCCGCGAGTCCGCGCGTGTTTGGTTGCGAACTGTTTTCTGAAAGATTCGCCCATTGGAACGAATTGTTAAAGTCGATGAATTTTTTTATGTTGGAAATGGTAAAATTGTCGACGGAAAATTTATAGTAAGTGCAAAGCCAATCGAGCATAGTTTCATAATCCGAAAGGCGCAGTCCGATTACCGTGCTTTTTTCAGGCTCCGCAAATTGATCGTTGTTTATTTGTTGCAGTCCCGAAAATTCTTTGTCGAGTCTATAAGGATCTTCCTTGATGACGGATTTTTTTATCATCAAATCATAGAGATTTTTTGTGCAAGTATGAAGCAAACGGTATGCCTCAAGAATTTTCGGCATGACGACTTCGTCATACCATTGCGCTTTCGCCGTGACTGCTTCAATTACCTTTGGTGAAAAATCATTGGAATTTCCCATATTCCGATTATCGGTAAAGTCTAAAGGAAATTTTAGCGATTTTTAATCAAATGAAACTGTTTGCCCCGTTTCCCGCGCATATTCTTTCATCCAATTTTTTATCGGCGAATTCCATTCGGCGGAATTTTTGCCTTCTTCATAAAAGCGAATAAAAATGGTTTTCATATAACTCACGATTTCTTCGCGCGCGTTTTCGGAAATGTCATTGCGTGTGGCAAACATATCGCCAAGAAATTTTTGAGCATCGTTTTCAGAAAATTTTTTTGGCACAATTTTCGTCATCATATAAAGCGCGGCAGGAATGCAGTTTACGCTGTGCTGCTTCACATATAAAACCGTTTCGGCGATTTTAATCGCGCCTTCGTAAATTTCGCGCGTCCACAATTCGCGCTGTTCGTCGGAAAAATTTTCTTTTTGCAAAACATCGCGGAAAAAAGCGTAGCACAAACTGACGATTGCGATGTGCAAGGATGGAACGCACATATAATGCGGGTCGAGCGCGCGCAGGATTACAAAATACGTTCGCTTTTTGTAGAGCGGACGATTCGTCGTGGTCATGCAAAATCTGTAGATTTGCGCCGCGCTCTTGTAGGACTTTTTCAGCAATGAAAAAAATTCTGCAAAATAAGGCGCGGCTTTTTTCTGCCTGAGAATTTTTATCAGCATCGCAAGCGGCCGAATCCAAAAATTCACGAAGCCCAAATAGTCGTTCAAATGTTGCGGCGCGAACGGAACTTTTTTGTCGAGCGGCGTTTCCACATTCAAAATCGGAATACGCACAAGCTTGAATTTTCGCAAAAACTGAAGCCCGAAAAAATCCGCCGACACCGCGTGAAGATAGGCGATTGTGTGCGGAAGAATTTTCGGATTCGTCAAGCTCGCAATCCAAGTGGGGAGCGGAGAAAAATTTTTTATCGATTCAATTTCATTTTTTTGCGGCAATTTTTTTGAATCAAATTTTTTCATTCGTTGCTCGCGTCGATGATGTCGCGCAAATTCGCCATGATTGATTTCGCCGTTTCCACTTTGTTCATCGTGTAAATGTGGATTCCGCGAATTCCGTTTGAAATCAAATCGATGATTTGGTCGGTGGCATAAGCGATTCCCGCCTGGCGCAACGCTTCAGGCGACGAGCCGAATCTGTCGCAGATTGCCAAAAGTTTTTTTGGAATGTAGGCGTTGGAAAGGCGAATCATTTTTGGAATTTGCGTAACGCTCGTAATCGGCATTATTCCCGCGAAAACCGGCAGATGAATTCCCGATGATTCGAGTCTGTACAAAAAACTGTAGAGCATGTCGTTGTCAAAAAACATTTGCGTCGTCAAAAAGTCCACGCCCGCTTTCACTTTGAATTTGAGCCGCTCGATGTCGTCGATGCGGTTGGCAGATTCGGTGTGCCCTTCAGGATAGCATGCGCCGCCGACGCAAAACCCTTTTTCTTTGAGGAGGGGGACAAGATCAGAAGCATGTCTGTAGCCGCCTTTTGTCGCCTGCTCGAAAGTCATATTGTTCGGAATGTCGCCGCGCAAAGCCAAAATATTTTCCACGCCGGCTTCTTGCATTTTTTGCAATGTCGCCTCCAAACTTTCTTTTGTCGCGTTGATGCAAGTGAGGTGCGTGAGCGCGCTGACATTTTGCTTTTGAATCAATTTCGATATTTCGATTGTGTTGCTTTGTGTCGTGCCGCCCGCGCCGCATGTTACGCTGATCCAGTCGGGTGAAAGTTCCGTAAGCGACTTTGCCGTATGCGCGACGGAATCAAAATTGCTCTGTTGCTTCGGCGGAAAAACTTCAAACGAAAGCGTGAGTTTTTTCGATTTCAGGATCTCGGTGATTTTCATTATTTCAATTATAAAGCTTTTTTGAAAAAAAATCAATCAACATACCTCGACGCAGAGCATCGAAGTATGTTGTTCTCATAAGGTATCGCAATCAGGTTTTGTACCCTTTATTACGACGCAAGCATCGGGGTACAGACTCCTCCGCACGAATCGAAAATTTTTGCGCGAAGTCCCGCAATTTTTTTTTAAATTTAAATCGTGCAAAATATGCGCAATTGGAATTTTGTGAAAAGCATGAGCTGATTGCCCTGTCGAAGCCGCGCGTTCATTCAGACACTGCTTGTGATTTCGACGCGCTCAATCACCACGCATTTTGAATTTTTCGCACCACACAAAATTTATGTCGAGGCGTTTTCCTGCCGAACTGCTTCCAAACGCGCGAGGCGGTTTTTGTCGAGCGTGACGCTGAGATTTTTTTCATGCGTCGGAATCACCAAACCTTTCGGACCATTTTTCGCGCGTCGCAAATATTTTACTTCGGTGTAATACAAATCCGCCTTGCCCGCCGCGCGTGACTTGGAAAAATAAAGCGCGAGGTTTCCGGCATCCAACAAAATGTCGAGCGGAATGGTTTTTCCCGCGCGGCACTTTATGAATACATACCCCCCTGGGGTATCACGCGTATGAAGCCACATGTCGTTCCCTCGGACATGATGACGCAAAAGTTCGTCGTTTTCATTGGCATCGCGTCCCACTAAAATGTACCAGCCGTTCACCGTGTAGTCAATACCAGGATGCGATTTTTTTTGCTTTTGCTTCGGCGTGGTGCTTTGCCGCAAAAGCTGCTCGATTCGCATCGGATTTTTTTCCGCCAAAATTTCTTGGTACGTTTTTTCGAGCGACGCGATTTTTTTCTTCGCGAGTTCGATTTCAGTTTGAAGCGATTCAGTTCCGCTCAATTCCTTTTTATAAAGCGAGTAATAATCCGCGGCATTTTCCTGCGCCGTTTTTTTCGGGTCGATTTTTATTCGCGCGATTCCGCCGTTTTCATAGTCTTCACATTCCAAAAAATCGTGCGAATTCAAATTGGTGAACAAATGCGCGTTCGTCAAAATCAAATCGCCGAAATATTTTTTTTGCGCCGCGTCTGAAAAATCCGCGCGTTTTTTTTCCAAGCGTTCGAGCGCGGCGCTTTGGCGAGAATGATGCGCTTCGTACCATTTTCTCGCCTTTTCCAAAAGTGCTTCGCGCGAAAGGGTCGTCGCGTGCTCGGCGTACCAAGCGTCGATTTTTTGGTTGAATGAAATTTTCGAAAAGTCGAGATTTTTTTCGGAAAAATATTTTTCCAAATCCGAAAAATTCCGAATCGGAAATTTTTCTAAAATCGAATCGATTTGCAAATCTTTTTTTTGTCCGGGCAAAGAAAATGTGCCGCCTGAAATTTCATTTTTCTGCGGACGGCGAAACATCGTATCCAAAATAGTTTCGTTTTCGTCGCACAAAATTACATTTGAATTCGCGCTCCACAAACGGATATACATCGTGTATTTTTCGCCAGAATGCGCCAAATCCATTTTTATTATTCTGTCAAAATTGATTTGTTCGCACGAAAGAATTTTCGCGCCTTTGATTTTTGATTTCAAAAATTCCATGAATCGCAAGGGCTTTTTGTTTTTCGGAATTTTCCGCCGAGTTTCATTTATGCGACACACGCCGTTCGCCGTGCAAACCAAGACAGTTTTCGCCGCGCCGTTTTTGTAAGTGTAAAACGCGATTGTGTCGTAGCCCGGCTGAATGATGTCCTGAATGAACGCGCCCTGCAAATTGAGTTCGCCCAAAATCAAATTTATTTCGTTGCAATTTAACGACATAAAATCATTGTAACGGAAAAATTAATTTGTCGCAACAAGAAGATATGATAAAAACCCGCTGAAATAGCGCGGCATTTTTATCATGTCAAGTTTGCGTTGCAAACTTGCATATTAACCGCTGTTTCCGCTTGAAACTTCGACAGCAAGTCTTTGACTTGCATATTTGTTGCGAAGGCATTTCATTGCGAAACAGCATAAAAATCATTGCGAAAGTCGCAATTCTTTCGGATTGCTAACAATTTCGCTCTTGACTTTTTATGGAAGTTACAATTCTGGCACTACGGCAAAAAAATCGATGAAACTGCCCGGCAGGCTTTGCAGAGAATGTCCGCAACCTTTTGGACAATAATGACAGTCGCCCGCGTTCAAGATTTCTTCACCGTTGTCGCAAACAACTTTTCCACTACCTTCCAAAACGAAAATTATTTCACTCCTTGAAAATTAAGTCCGCAAGAAACGTCAGTTTCCGAGGAACTTAATTTCGCCCGCTCGCGCGGGCAGTAAATAAGCGAGTTTTTGAAAAAAACTCGAGTTAAAATTGTCGGCAATATTTTTGACGACAATTTTAAACGCTGGAATTTTCGTGTTTGTGAAAGCCGATTGTCGCGCCGTCTTCGAGTCTGCCGCGCATGATTTTTATCGAAGAGTCGGCGTACATTTTTGCGATGAAATTTTTTTCGCCGCCCTTGAAATTGGCGATGACATTTTGCGGAATTTTTTCAAAGTCAATTTTCATGAAATTTATTTTATCGCAAGTTTCAGATAAATGCAAGAAAATTTGCTCGGAAATTTTTGGAATGATTTTGTCGCTTGCGATAAACTTTGCAATTTGCGATATTTTTATTTGCAAGAAATTTTAATTTATAGTACAATGAATTTGTAAAAAACTTGTTATCTATTGCGATTTCAGTTTATTGAAAAATCGCGTTTCTTACTGGACGCTTTTTTCATTGGTGAAGATTTATTTGCAATATTTATGGAGATATGATAAAAACGCCGCTGAAATAGCGCGGCATTTTTATCATGCCAAGTTTGCGTTGCAAACTTGCTTATATACTTGTGCGCGTTGCAACAAGTTGCTTTACGCGCAGGTTAAAAGGCAATCGCGATTTTTATAAATCGCTCTTGACTTTTTATAGGAGATTTTATGAAAAGTGAAATGCGACTTGGTTTTGTCGGAATGGGAAATATGGCGCAGACGATTGCGGCGGGATTTGTCGCGGCGAAAAAAATAGCGGCGGAGAATATTTTCGCGTTCGCGCCCAACAAAAAAAAGTTAAATGAAAACGCGAAAAAAATCGGCTTCGTTCCGTGCGATTCGAATTCGGATTTGGCGAAAAAATGCGATGTGATTTTCATCGCCTGCAAGCCATATCAAATTGAAAGCGTTTTGTCGGAAATCGGCGGCGCGCTCAAAAACAAGATTTTGGTTTCGATTGCGGCGGGCTGGACGCTTGCGACTTACAAAAATGCGCTTGGCGATATTTTCAATTTTGCGCGGATTCAATGCGTCATGCCGAACACTCCTTTGCGAATTGGGCAAGGCGTGGTTTTGTTTGAAATGGAAAATTCACTTGGCGAAGGCGAGGCGGAAACGCTCAAGGATTTGTTCGGCGCGCTCGGCTTGGTGGAAACACTTCCTTCTCGACTGATGGGAATTGGCGGTGCGATAAGTGGATGCGGACCTGCGTTCATGGATTTGATAATCGAAGCTTATGCTGATGCCGCGGTAAAATACGGAATCGCGCGTGAACAGGCGTACCGACTGGTAAGTCAAACGATGGCGGGAAGCGCGGCATTGCAATTGCAGACTGGCGAGCATCCCGGCGTTTTGAAAGACGCAGTTTGTTCGCCGGGCGGCACGACAATCCGCGGAGTGAGCGCATTGGAAAAAGCGGGACTTCGCGCGGCGTGCATTGCGAGCGTGGACGCGGTGATGAATAAATAGGCGTGATTTATTTTAAATTTTCACACGCTGAATTATTTTAAATAAACCATCAACAACATAATGTTACGCACGCTTCGCGTGCTGACGAGTTTTCGCGTGGCGAAAACTCGCGGACTTTTTCTATTTCAAATAAACCATTAACAACATAATGTCGCTATTCCTAATGCCACTGATTCGGCTGGCTTGTCCTAAAGTGAGCGGGCGCACGGCGTTCAATTTGCCGCGCGACTCCGCGCTCAGCGAAGGAATCGCGTCATAGTCAAAATTTTTTGGAATCGACAAATTTTCAAGCCGATGCATTTTTTCCACGCGGCGGTCTTGCTTTTCGATGTAATATTTGTACTTGTCGTCGATGAGGGCGCATTCCCAAATTTTTTCCTCGAAGCCCGGATTTTCCGCTCCCGGATTTTTCGCGATGAATTGCAGAGCCTCTTCTTCGCGCTCGTATTTTTGCAAAACCGCTTCGTATTGCGCCTTCGTTTTCAAGCCCGCGTCAAACGCCTTTTTTGCAAGCCGACGGTCGGCGGTGTCGTAGCGCAGTTTGAGGCGATACTCCGCGCGCGCAGTGAACATCCGGTACGGTTCTTTCGTGCCGAGCGTCACAAGGTCGTCAATCAAGACGCCGATGTACGCCTCGTCGCGACCGAGCACAAGCGGTGTGTATTCCGGAATCTTTCGGAAATTTGAAAATCCGCTTTCGCCTTGCGCGGCGGCGATTTTTTCGTTCAATTGATTTTGGATTTTTTGCGAAGCGTCATCCATCAAAGAAATTTCTTCTTTTGAAAAATAATATTTCGGCGCGAAATGGTTTTCTTCGAGCGAAGCAGGAAATGAAAAAATATTTTGCGGATCGCAGAGCGGTCCGCAAAAATTCTTGTGGGCGCGAGCATAATAGCCGGCGTTGATGCCGGCGACAAGTCCTTGCCCTGCCGCCTCCTCGTAGCCGCTCGTTCCGTTTATTTGCCCAGCATTGAAAAGTCCCGCCACGCGTTTCGTTTCAAGGGAGGGGTAAAGCTGTATTGGCTCGACATAATCGTATTCCACGGCGTAGCCTGGTCTTGAGACAATCGCATTTTCAAATCCGCGCATCGTCCGCAAAAATGCATCTTGAACGCTTTCGGGCAAAGACGAGGAAAGTCCGTTCAAATAAATTTCTTCGGTGCAAAGTCCTTCAGGCTCGACGAAAATTTGATGGCGGTCACGCTCGGCAAACCGCATCACTTTGTCTTCAATGCTCGGACAATATCGCGGTCCCGTCCCTTGAATCTTTCCACTGAAAAGCGGCGAGCGTCCGATGTTTTGCCGAATGATTTCGTGCGTCCGCTCATTGGTGTAGACGATATGGCAAGGAACCATCGGTCGTTCGATTTTTTCGTCGTCAAAACTAAACGGAATGATTTCATCGTCGCCGTCTTGAATTTCAAGCGCGTCGAAGTCCACCGAAGATTTCAGGATTCGGGGAGGGGTACCGGTTTTCAGCCGACCGATGGTAAAACCAAGCCGCCGCAAACTGTGCGTAAGTCCATACGCGCCGCCTTCGCCCAAACGTCCGCAAGGCGCGTCGTATTCGCCGATGAAAATCCGTCCGCCCAAAAAAGTTCCCGTCGTGAGCACCACCGCCCGCACAGGAATCACGCGTCCGCGTTCGGTCACGATTCCCGTAACTTTTTTTCGCATTGAATCGGCTACATTTTTATCGCTTGCGTTCGCATCGGAAGAAGAAAGCGGAACTTCGGAATCTGTTGTAATGATATCAGTTACAACGTCCATCAGAGTCGAAAGATTTGGCGTGTTTTCCAACTTTTGCCGCGCGAGCTGCGAGTAAAGAATTTTGTCGGCTTGACTTCGCGGCGCGCGGACGGCAGGACCACGGCTTTTATTCAAGAGCCTGTATTGAATCATCGAGCGGTCAATCAACTTTGCCATCTCTCCGCCGAGCGCGTCGATTTCGCAGACGATGTTTCCTTTCGCGATTCCGCCAATCGAAGGATTGCACGACATTCGCCCCACCGCGTCAATCGATTGAGTAACTACAATTGTCTTCAAGCCCATTCGCGCGCAGGCAAGGCTCGCTTCGATTCCGGCGTGCCCCGCGCCAACTACGGCGACGTCAAAACTGTCGTAAAATCCTGGCATAAAAAAATCCTAAAAATATTTTACAATTTTACCTTTTCCTTTGTCAAGCGACATGTTCGCGGAAAACTTGTAAACAAGGCAGTTCAAAGAAAGACGCTGGGCTTGTGATGTCAAATTCGAAATTGATTCTGCGACAAAAAAAGCGGCTGCAAGATTTTGCCGCCGCTTTCGTTCCTCGTCTCTCGCCTTATTTCAAGTTAATCATGCTCTTGTCGTAATCCTCGGGCGGAACGAATCCCATCAAATTCATAATGGTTGCAGGCCAACTGGAAATACCCAGTCCCTCGTTCAATTTGGAATTGTCATACTCGCCCTTGTATTCAGGGTCGTAGATGATTCCCGGCACAGGATTCAACGAATGTGAAGTTTTTGCTTTTGGCTCGCCGTTTGCGTCCATCTTTACGCCGCCTGTTTTTTTGTCATGCTCATACATATCGTCGCTGTTTCCGTGATCGGCAGTAATGCAAAGGATTCCACCTGCCTCTTCAATGGCGGCTTTAATTCGCCCCAGCTGCAAGTCCATTCCTTCCATTGAACAAACAACCGCATTGAAAACGCCTGTGTGTCCAACCATATCACCGTTCGGGAAATTCAAGCGGATGTGATCGTACTTTCCGCTTTTGATTGCCTCAATAACTTTGTCGGTGATTTCTGCGCACTTCATCCATGGGCGTTGCTCAAATGGAACGACATCGCTCTTTATTTCTATATAGTCCTCTAATTTTTCATCGAATTTTCCAAGCTTGTTTCCGTTGAAAAAGTAGGTGACATGCCCGTATTTTTGAGTTTCACTTATCGCCAAAATGCGAACGCCAGACTTTGTGAGATATTCGCCCATTGTGCGGTCGATGCTGGGAGGGCTTACCAAATACTGACCTGGGATATGCAAGTCGCCGTCGTATTCCATCATTCCTGCGTACTCCACTGCTGGTCGACGCTTTCTGTCAAAGTGGTCAAAATGCGCGTCGTCATTTTCAAATGCGGCGGTCATTTCAAGCGCACGGTCTCCCCTAAAGTTAAAGTAGATAACGCTGTCTCCGTCTTCAATTGTTCCTACGGGCTTTCCATTTTCCGCGATTACGAATTCATGCATATCTTGATCAAGAATGCCAGGAACTTCCTTGCGGTAAGTTTCAATTGCCTCTGTCGCGCTTGCAAACATTCTTCCCTCTCCAAGAACATGCGCCTTCCAGCCGCGTTCAACCATGGACCAATCGGCGTTGTATCTGTCCATGGTCATAAACATTCGTCCGCCGCCCGAGGCGATGCAGTAGTCGCAGTCTTTAAACGAAGCCAAGAATTCTTCAAGCGGAGTGATGTAGTTTAACGCACTCGTTGGGTCTACATCTCGTCCGTCAAGCAAGGCGTGAACACGCAGTTTTTTTACGCCTTCTTTTGCCGCCTGATGTATCATTGCCTTCAAGTGGTCAATGTGAGAGTGGACATTTCCATCAGAAACAAGACCGATAAAATGCAAAGTGGTGTTTTTGTCGTTTACATTTTTGATTAGTTTTTTCCAAGTGTCGCCGTCAAACATGCTGCCCGATGAGATTGCATTTGAAACGAGTTTCGCGCCTTGTGCAAAAACGCGTCCACAGCCCATAGCGTTGTGTCCAACTTCACTGTTTCCCATGTCATCGTCACTAGGAAGCCCCACCGCCGTGCCATGCGCCTTCAACTTTGTGTTTGGGCAATTCGCCTTGAACCAGTCAAGATATTTCATTCGAGAGGCGCGAACAGCATCTCCTTCTTCATACTTTCCGTAGCCCACTCCGTCCATAATGACAAGAACGACAGGACCTCTTCGTCCTTTCCATGCGGGATTTTTTTTCAATGCTTCGACTGACATATATCGCTCCTAGATTTGTTAAAATAATTCTAGTATAATTATAACGAATTTGGCAGAAAAAATCAAGATACTTCGACGCAGAGCATCGAGTTATGAACTCTCCGCACAAATCAAGAAGTTTGAAAATATGACAAGGCATTTTTTAGCGTCGCACTACTTGACAAAATATAAAATTTTTGCTATTCTGTAAACATATGGAGTCTTACCCAAGTGGTAAGGGACAGGTCTGCAAAACCTCTATGCAGCGGTTCGATTCCGCTAGACTCCTCAAAAGCGGCTTGCATTGCAGGCCGCTTTTTTTCGGAATGACATGGCAAAGAATTTTTCTTCGCCGATTTTTGCATTCCGTTTACATATTTTGAGCCACCGATTGGTGGCTCTTTTTTCTGCGCTAAAGGCAAATCGTTTTTTGCGCGAATCACTCCACGCCCAAAACTTTGTAGCCCTGCGCTTCGACTTTTTCCCTGAGCGCGTCGTCGCTTACATCGCCGCTCAATTCCACGATGACGGTTCCGCTTTCGTGGCTCGCACTCGCGTTGGCGACGCCAGAGATTTCTTCCAGCGCGCTTTTCACGCGACCCTCGCAATGGGCGCACATCATCCCTTCCACTTTCAAAGTTTTTTTCATGACATTTTCCTCCGTCGTGTTGAAATTTATTTTTTCAAAATTCAATTTTTCCAAATTGAATTTCTTGCCAAGATTTGTTTTCCGCGATTTTCGGATGTTCGCGAAATTCAGCCTGAGCGCGTTCGTCACCACGCAGAAACTCGAAAGGCTCATCGCCGCCGCGCCGAACATCGGATTGAGCTTCCAACCGAAAAGCCAAATCCATGCTCCTGCCGCAAGCGGAATTCCGATGACATTGTAGATGAACGCCCAAAACAAATTTCCGCGTATGTTGCGAAGCGTCGCGCGACTCAAACGGATTGCCGCGCTCACATCGCTCAGGCGGCTTTTCACGAGAACGATGTCCGCCGCGTCGATTGCGACATCCGTTCCCGCTCCAATGGCAATTCCTGTGTCCGCCGCGCTCAATGCCACGGCATCGTTTATGCCGTCTCCCACCATCGCGACTTCGCCGATTTCCTTCAGCGCGTTTACCGCATCGGCCTTTTGCGCGGGAAGCACACCCGCAAAAACTTTATCGATTCCGGCTTGTCTTGCGATCGCCGCCGCCGTGCGCTCGTTGTCGCCAGTGAGCATCACCGTGAAAATTCCCATCGAACGCAATTCCGAAATTGCCGCCGCGCTGTCATCCTTTATCACGTCGGCCACGGCGATTATTCCCAAAAGTTTTTTTTCAAGCGCGAACAAAAGCGGCGTCTTTCCTTGCTCCGAAAATTCTTGTGCCTTGCGAAGCAAATCATCGGGCACTTGAATTTGCTCGCGAACGAATTTCACGCTTCCGCCAAATATTTTTTGCGCGGAAGAATTTTTCGCCGAAAGTCCGTTTCCTGCCACTGCCGCAAATTCGTCTACTTCTCGCACGACAAGATTTACTTCCCCTCCCTTCGCGAGAATCGCCTTCGCCAAAGGATGCTCGCTTTTCGCTTCCAAGTCCACGGCATATTGCAAAAGTTCCGTTTCGCTGATTCCGTCGCACGCTACGATGTCCGTGACATGACCTTCGCCTTTTGTAATCGTGCCGGTTTTGTCGAGCGCGACGATTTTCGTTTTTCCAGCCTGTTCGAGCGCGGACGCGGTTTTGAAAAGAATTCCGTTTTTCGCGCCCACGCCATTTCCGACCATAATCGCGACCGGAGTGGCAAGCCCGAGCGCGCACGGGCAGCTTATCACCAAAACAGAAATTCCGCGAGCCAAAGCAAAGCCGAATGTTTCGCCCGCGAAAATCCAAATAAAAATCGTGAGCAAAGAAATCGCGATTACCGCCGGAACAAAAATCCCTGAAACTTTGTCGGCGATTTTTTGCGCGGGGGCTTTCGTGGCGGCAGCATCGCTGACGAGTTTTATTATTTGCGAAAGCGTCGTATCTTCGCCGACTCGCACCGCACGGCATTTTATGAATCCGCTTTGATTGAGTGTCGCGCTCGTAACGCTGTCGCCCGCGCTTTTATCCACAGGAATGCTTTCGCCGGTGAGCGCGGATTCGTTCACGCTCGTACTTCCTTCGATGATGACCGCATCGACCGGAATGTTTTCGCCGGGACGCACCACGAAAATTTCTCCGAGCGAAATTTCTTCGACAGGAACAGAAATTTCTTTTCCGTCACGAATCACGCTCGCAGTTTTCGGCGCAAGGCGAATCAGGCTTTTCAACGCGTTCGTGGTTTTTCCTTTTGAATGCGCCTCAAGCATTTTTCCAAGAGTAATCAGCGTGAGAATCATCGCCGCGCCTTCAAAATAAAATTCGTGCATGTATTGCAGGACGCGAGCGGCATCGCCTTTTGTCTGCGCGTCCGTCATCGCGAACAGAACCGCCGTGCTGTACAAAAACGAAGCCGCACTTCCCAAAGCGACAAGCGTGTCCATGTTCGGCGCGCCGTGAAAAAGCGACTTGAATCCGCTTATGAAAAATTTTTGATTTATTGTCATCACGATTGCGGCGAGCAACAATTGCGCCAAGCCCATCGCCAAATGGTTCTGCGCGATGAAACTCGGGAGCGGCCAGCCCCACATCATGTGCCCCATCGACATATACATCAGCAAAAGCAAAAAAGCCAGCGAAGCAAAAAGCCTTTTTTTCAGGCGCGGAGTTTCCGTGTCCGCAAGCGAGTCTTCCTGTTCGGAAAATGAAGCCGCATTTGTATGAGAAGATTTTTTTTCGCTCGCGCCATAGCCCGCGCCTTTTACCGCCTCGATTATTTTTTGAGAAGAAACGTCTCCTTCGACGGCGAGCGAATTTGTCAAAAGGCTTACCGAACAAGAATTTACGCCTTGAACTTTGGAGACTGCTTTTTCTACGCGGGTGGCGCACGCGGCGCAGCTCATTCCTGTAACAGAATATTGTTTCATATCACCTCCAAATAAAAAGTCATTATTTGGCAAGATAAAAGTGTCGCGCCATTTGAACGGCAATTTCATCTTAATCCAATATATGAACATATAAAGTTATGTTCATATATTTCATTTCATCAGCTTTTGCAATGTCGCCAAAAGTTCGTCCACGATTTCATCATTGCCGCTTTTGATGTTTTGCACGACGCAGGTTTTTATGTGCGCCGCCAAAAGCTCGCGCGAAAATGCATTGAACGCTCCCTGCGCCGCGCTCACTTGGTTCAGGATGTCCGTGCAATACGCGTTCTCCTCCACCATTTTTTTTATGCCGTTGATTTGCCCCGAAATTTTATTGAGCCGATTTGTCAAAGATTTCACTTCATCTTGCGAACGGCTTTTAGTCTTCGCGCCGACATTTTTTTTGGAATTCATTTGCGCCTCCATATACAGTATACCAGTATGGGGTATATTTTGTCAAGCAAAATTTGTCTCAAACTCAGCAACGCAATTCTAGTTGCCGAGTTTAAACGTTCTTTAAAAATTAAGTCCGCAGGAAGTTTCAACTTCCGAGGACGCTTAATTCTCCTGCGCGAGCAGGCCGTAAAATAAACGAGTTTTGAATCAAAACTCGAGTTAAACTTGTCGACGACATTTTCGACGCAAACTTTAAACATTTTTGTTTCTGCAACAATTTGCGCGATGAAATAAATTGGCTATCTTGCTTGAAAAATAAAAAATAATTTTTTATACTGTTATCATGAAACTTGTTATTCTTGACGGACATGCGCTCAATCCGGGCGACTTGAGTTACGACATTTTTCGGCAATTCGGAACGCTTGAGATTTTCGAGCGCACGCCTTCGGAATTGGTTTTGCAGAGAATCGGAGATGCCGACATAGTTTTTTTGAACAAGGTCGCGCTTTCAAAAGAAATTCTTTCGCAATGCAAAAGCCTGAAATACATCGGCGTGTTCGCGACCGGCTACAATGTTGTCGACATACACGCGGCACGGGAACTTGGCATCACGGTTACAAACATTCCGTCTTACAGTACGATGGCGGTGGCGCAGGCGACTTTCGCGCTACTTTTTGAATTGACGAACGGAGTGCACGCCCACAATCTTTCTGTGCAAAACGGCGATTGGTGCGCGAGCAAAGATTTTTGTTATTGGACTCATCCGCTCACGGAAATTTTCGGAAAAACTTTTGGCATCGTCGGTTTCGGAAGCATCGGGCAGCGCGTGGCGAAAATCGCGAATTCTTTTGGAATGAAAGTGTTGGTGCAAACTCGCTCTCGGGAAAAAATCGACTTCTTTAATTCGAACGCTGGAGACGGCGAAAGAGTGCGAGCTGTCTCAAGGGACGAACTTTTCGCGCAAAGCGAAATCATTTCTTTGCATTGTCCGCTCACCGACGAAACGCGCGAAATCATAAATGCCGACGCGCTCGCAAAAATGAAGGACAGCGCGATTTTGATAAACACGGCGCGCGGCGCGCTTGTTGACGAAGCGGCAGTTCGAGCCGCGCTTGATTCGAAAAAGCTTGCGGGGTTTGCGGCGGACGTTTTGCGCGAAGAACCGATGTCGCGGGACTGCCCGCTTTTGGGTGCGCCGAATTCTGTCATCACTCCGCATGTCGCGTGGGCGGCGAAGGAAACTCGTTCGCGTCTCTTGCAAATCGCGTTTGAAAACGTGAAAAATTTTTTAGCCGAAAATCCGACGAATGTCGTGAATTAAATTTTGTTTTGCAAGAGTGAAACGAAGTATCGTGAAGTTTCCAGCGCGCTTTCTCATGTTGTTGCAAAAGTGTTTTTTTTCAATTCAAAAGTTGACACTTTCTGCACTGTCAAAAAAAATAAGGAATGTTTAAAGTTTGCGTCGAAATGCCGCCGCAAACTTTAACCTCGAGTTTTCTGCGAAAACTCGCTTATTTGATTTGCCTGCTCGCGCAGACGGAATTAAGTTCCTCGGAAACTGATGTTTCCTGCGGACTTAATTTTTTAAGGAAGAAAATTTTATGGGCGAACTAAAAATAAAGCGCAATGAGCTGACCGCGCGGCAATTCATAGAACTATGGGAAGGCGCGCCGACTTTGGAACAAACCGAGCTTGCCATGAAGCACACGCTGTTTCGCGTTTCAGTATGGGACGGAGACAAAATTGTGGCGATGGCGCGGATAAACGGAGACTTGGAGCTGGACTATTACATCAAGGATGTGGTCGTGCGCCCCGAATACCAGCGCAAGGGAATCGGGCGGCGGATGATACAGGAACTGCTAAAGTTCATCAACGATAACGGCGTTGAGGGAACGGAAATTTTCGTCGAACTCTGCGCCGCTCCAGACAAGATTCCGTTCTATGAAAAATTCGGATTTGAAGCGAACGAAGCGCAGAGGTTGAAATTGTTCCATCGTGTAAGGCGACAGCCCCGCAATCATAACACAGTATCGAAAAGCGGAGCAATGCAATGACTTTATATTCAAATGTAATCGCCGACTATCGAAGCAAAGATGATGTGGTTGACTTTGACGATGAGTCTGTGGCAAAATGCGCCGAGTCGCTTTTTCAAAGGGCGGGCGGTGGAACGCCGTTCATCAGGGCGGCTTACGAATTTGTCAGGGATGAAATCGCGCATTCGGCGGACATAGGGCAGGAAGCCATACCTTGCTCCGCCTCGGAAGTACTTGCCGCAGGGCATGGAATCTGTTTCGCGAAGTCACATCTGCTTGCGGCGTTGTTTCGGTGCAAGCGCGTCCCGGCGGGCTTTTGCTACCAGACGCTGCTTTTAGACAACGCGCCGCCAGTCTTCGTCTGCCACGGGCTTGTCAGCGTGTATGTGGCAGACTGCAAAAAATGGGTACGGCTTGATGCGCGTGGCAACAAGGCGGGAGTGAACGCGCAGTTTTCAACGGAAGCCGAACGGCTCGCGTTTCCCGTGCGGACAGAAAAAGGCGAAAAGGACAGCCGCATTGTCTATCCCGCGCCAGACGCGAAAATCATACAACTCCTTCGCTCGTCCAAAACGCGCACCGAACTGTGGTGCGCGCTTCCGTCTGAAGTTGCATATGCGACAGGCGACATGGAGAAAGAAATCGCGCTTTAATTCCTCGCAAGTAAAAGCTCTCTTCGAAAACTCGCCCGCGTTCATTGCTCACAATTAATTTTTCATTGTCACTTGCTTTACTTTTCCATACGTCGCTTCGCGCCGTTTGCGTAAGTGGAAGTTGTTCAAATCGTCGCTCGCGCGACTTGGGCATACGTCGCTTCGCGCCGTTTGCGTAAGTGGAAGTTGTTCAAATCGTCGCTCGCGCGACTTGGGCATACGTCGCTTCGCGCCGTTTGCGTAAGCGGAAGTTGTTCAAACCGTCGCTCGCGCGACTTGGGCATACGCATCGGCGCGGGATTGGAGAAGCAAATCTTTGTCGCGGCTCAAGTCGGCGATTGCGAGTTCCAATTGTCCTGATTGCGCCGTTCCAGTTATTTGCCCGGGGCCGCGGAGTTTCAAATCTTCTTCAGCGATGAAAAATCCGTCGGTGCTTTGGCGCAATACTTTCATTCGTGCGATTCCGTTTTCTGTGATATTCTTGCGATAAATCAAAAAACAAAACGACTGCGATTCGCCTCGTCCCACGCGTCCGCGCAATTGGTGCAGCTGCGAAAGTCCGAAACAGTCGGCTTGTTCGATGACCATGCAAGTTGCGTTCGGAACGTCCACGCCCACTTCAACGACGGTTGTAGCCGCCACGATTTGGATTTTATTTTGGCGAAACTCATCCAAAATTTTTGACTGCTCTTCTTCTGGAATTTTTGAATGGAGCAAAGCGCATTTGTATTGCGGAAAAATATTTTGCGAAAGATTTTTGAACGCGGCTTCGGCAGATTTCATCCCCCCTCCTTTGCCGCTTTCATCTTCATCGTAATCAAAATTTTCTTCGATTGCCGGATAGACGAAATACGCTTGCCTGCCTTTTGCCAATTCCGCACGAACGGCGTTGTAAGCGTTTTGCTCGTGGCCTTCCGCCACAAGGTAAGTCGTGATTGGCTTTCTTCCGGCGGGCATCGTTTTTATTGTGCTCACGTCGAGGTCGCCGTAGACAGTAAGCGCGAGCGTTTGCGGAATGGGAGTCGCGCTCATCATCAAAAGGTGCGGGGCGGCGAAAATTTTTTTCTCCGATGTCGAATCGCTTGAAACGAGCGCGCGACCTTTTTCTACAATCGCCTGTCTTTGCAAAACTCCGAATCGATGCTGTTCGTCAATCACGGCGAGCTGCAAATCCTTGTAGACAGTAGCCTTGGAAAAAAGCGCGTGCGTTCCGACAAGAATATCAATCTCGCCGTTTTTCAAAGCTTTCAAAAGCGGAGTGCGACCTGCCGCCTTGAGATTGCCGCTCAAAAACGCGCTTCGTACTCCGATGTGTTCCAAAAGGCGCGCGGAATTTTCAGCGTGCTGTGTCGCGAGAATTTCCGTCGGTGCCATGAACGCGCATTGCCCGCCCCAGTCGATTACGCGAAGGCATGCAAAAAGCGCGACCAAAGTTTTTCCAGAACCCACATCGCCTTGCAAAAGCCGCTGCATTGTAAAAGGCGGCTTGGAAACAGGATTTTCGTTTTTGAGAATTCTAGCCCGCTCGCTGTAGCCTTTGTCGATGTCGCGATTCATTTGCAAAATCACGTTCATCTGATCTTTCGTAAGCGCGAACGGAAGCCGCTCCAAAAGCGCGACTTGCTTCGGCGAAAAATCATTTTTGTCATCGCTGTTTTCAAAGCTGTTCTTTCCTTCGGCGGCTTCAACGATATTCGCTTGCGCGATGTCCAATGCAGGAAGCGCGCCTTTGTGTTCGTACGCGCGCGCAAAAACTGCCTTCTGCAAGTTGAACAACTCTTCGTAAATCAAAGTGCGTCGCGCAGAATTTATTTCCTCCAAAGTTTTCGGCGCGTGGATTTTTTTTATGGCTTCTTGCTTGGAAAGCAAATTACGTTTGGCGATGATTTCATCGCTCAAATCGTTGTCGATGCCGTGCGAATATTGCGAAAGCGCGGATTGTACAGCCTTGCAAACTTTTTTTTGCGAAAGCCCTTGCGTGAGCGGATAAACGGGAATGATACCCATACCTGGTATAGGTATATTATCAAAATCGGAAATTTCGCCGGAATCAGAAAGTTTTTCCGCCTCAAAGCTTGAACTTTGCAACGCATTGTACTTTATGAAAAAACTTCCGCTCACAATGATGACGCTTCCGACAGGAAACATTTTTTGCAAAAAAGGACGACCAAAGCAAATCAATTCGGCGACCGCGCTTTTGTCGCGAATCAAAATTTTGAGAGTCTTCATTGCTCCATAGCCGAACCATTCGTGCGCCACCACTTGCGCCACGGTGTGAATTTCTTTCGCCGTTTCAAACAAATTCAGCGGAACGATTTTCGTGCGGTCTTTGTAGTCGCGCGGAAAAAATTGCAGCAAGTCGGCTACGGTAAAAACATTGAGGTTTGAAAATTGCCGCGCCGTTTCAGGGCCGACTCCAGCGAGCGTGGAAATTGGAGTTTTGATTTCTGCTAGTTTCATTTTTGAAAATCAAAACGGAATGAGCCGGCATAGCTTTAAAAGACCGTTTATCGCGATTCCGCCGCCGAAACGCAAGACTATCAGCACGATGAGCGCGAGCGTGAGCGCGTTTTTGTAAGCCACGGGTTTTCCGCCTGAAAACAATTTTGTAATCGAATATACGAACGGACTGAGCGAAGAGTCGATTTGATACCAAATTGAAGATTTTCTGTCGCCGCCAGTCCATACGACAATCAAACGAATCGCCACGATGATTATCAAAAACAAAAGTATCGCCGTGAAGATTGACCACGCAGTTTGGATTATCAAAGCGAGAATCAACGCGAATGAAATTTGTCCGCCGTGCGAAAGGTTTTCCAAAACAAACGATGCCATAGAAAGGACTGCCAGCGCAACTATCGGCGAAAAGTCGATCGCGCCAAAACGAAGCCATCGGATTCCCGAAAACAAATTCAAAAACGGATCGCAGATGCTCGACAAAAATCTCCCGAACGGCGAATACGAAAGCCCCGGAATCCAAGTGAGAAATATGCGGATTACGCAAAGCAGGCTATAAATGGAAAGTGCCGCAGTCAATATCCTAAAAACAAAAATCATATTATTCTCCCTTTACGCGACCCAAACTTCTTGCACTTCTTCTTGTTCGCTCAAATCGTCAAGAAAATCTTGCGCGCATGGAACGCGAAGTTGCGACGATGCCTTTACGATGTACGACTTCTGTACCGTGTCTATATGGAAAAATACCGAGCATTGCCCTTGCTTGGCAAACAAAAAGTCGCGCAAATTACGCAGCTTCAATTCGTCTTGAATGCCTTGCTTTAACTGAATGTGAATTTCTTGAATCGAGCGTTCTTTGAGCGAATCCAAACTGACATTTTCGTCCACCAAAAAAGAAGGCTCGTCGCGCGAAGTGTCCAGCTTGCCTTTGAGCGCGACAACATCGCCTTCTTTGACTTGCGAGCGGACTACGCCCCACACTTTCGGAAAAAAAGTCAGGCTCAAAAATCCCGCGAAATCCTGCAATTTCGCAAACGCCATTTCGTCGCCCTTTTTCGTACGGACGGTGCGCAATTCGGTAATCATTCCGATTGCCGTGTATTGCTTGCCTGAACTTCGCGAACGCCATTTTTCGCTTTCGGGAATCGCGGCAGATTCTGCGGCGGCGTTTTTGGATTCGCGCTCGATATTTTCGCTTGAAATCGTGGCGCAATTCGTGATGATTTTTCGGTAGTCGTCGAGCGGATGCCCCGAAACGTAAATGCCGATGCATTCCATTTCCTGATTGAGTTTTTCCATTCGCGGAAAGTCTTCCACTTTTTCAAAAACAAAATCCACGAATTCTTTTTCACCCGACTCTTCGAACAAACTGTTTTGTCCGTTTTGCTTGCTTTGATTTATCGACTCCACGTAAGCCACCGCCCTTTCGAAATTTTGCAAAAGCGTCGGACGATTTTGGTCGAGATGGTCAAACGCGCCGGTTTTTATCAAAACTTCAATCGGCTTTCTTGTCACTGTTTTCAAATCCACCCGCTGCAAAAAATCCATGAAATTTTTGTATGCGCCGTTTTCCTCGCGTTCATGGACGATGATGGCGGCTGCCGCCTCTCCCATGCCTTTGATTCCTTTCAAGCCAAAAATAATGTGACCGTCGATTACGTCGAAAACTATGTCGGAACGATTTATGTCCGGCGCGTCAACCGGGATTCCCATTTTACGCGCTTCTTCGATGTAGGCAGAAAGTTTGTCCGCCGAGTTGATTTCGTTAGTCAAGTTCGCCGCCATGAATTCGGCAGGATAATGACATTTGAGCCAAGCCGTCCTGTACGCCAAAACCGAATAGGCGGCGGCGTGAGACTTGTTGAATCCGTAGCCCGCAAACGGAATCATTATGTCAAAGATTTCGTCGGCGTGCTCGATGCTGTGTCCGTTTTTCTGCGCGCCTTCCTCGAATTCTTTCTTCTTTTCCATGAGGACATTGAGCTTTTTCTTTCCCATCGCGCGACGAAGCATGTCGGCCGCGCCAAGCGAAAAGCCCGCGATGATTTGCGCCACTTTCATCACCTGTTCCTGATAGACCATTACGCCGTAAGTCTCCTTGAGCAAGTCTTCGAGGGAGGGGTCTGGATAATGGACGGTCGCGGGATTGTTTTTTCCCTCGATGAAAGTGTCGATGAATTGCATCGGTCCCGGGCGGTAAAGCGCGTTCATCGCGACCAAATCTTCGATGCAACTCGGTTTGAGACGCTTCATATATTTTTGCATTCCGGGACTTTCAAATTGGAACACGGCAATCGTGTCGCCACGGCAAAACATTTCGAAAGTTTCCTTGTCGCTTTCGCTGACGTTCGCCGTAATCAAATCCTCTTCGCCGGGCTTTTTGTGCTTGTTGACGATTGATTCCGCGTAGCGAATGAGCGACAAAGTTTTCAGTCCAAGGTAGTCGAATTTGACAAGTCCGCACGGCTCGATGATGTCCATCGTATATTGCACGCCGACTTCGCCAGTCTTTGAATCTTTGAAAACCGGCGCCCAGTTCGGAAGGGCGGTCAATCCAATCACCATTCCTGAAGCGTGAAGTCCAGTGTTGCGCTTTATGCCTTCAAGCTTGAACGCCAATTCAAAAAGTTTTTTGTACCGCTCGTCGTCTTTGTACGGAATGAGTCCGCCGTATTCAGGATGCTCTTCGGTGGGCGGAGTGAACGCGTCCTTCAATTTGAATTTCGGCGCGAATTCAGGAATGGCTTTTTTGAGAATGTTCACTTCCGAAAGCGGAATGTCCAAAACGCGCCCGACATCGGCGATGACATTTTTCGGCTTGAGCGTTCCGAATGTGACAATGTGTCCCACCTGCTCTTCGCCGTACAAATCGCGAGTGTGCTGGATGATGTCCTGACGAAAATCGTAGTCCATGTCCACATCGAAATCCGGCATGGAAACTCGCTCCGGATTCAAAAAACGTTCGAAAATCAAGCCGTAGCGAAACGGATCAATGTCCGTAATCGTCATCGCGTAGGCGACAAGACTTCCCGCGCCTGAGCCGCGCCCCGGTCCGATTGGAATGTAAGGTTTCGGCCTTTTGTGCAATTCGTCATAAGTGGATTTCGCCCAATTTATGAATTCCCAGACAATCAAAAAGTAGCCGGAAAATCCCATCGTAAAAATCGTGCCCATTTCATACTCGGCGCGCTTTCGGATTTCGGGCGTGATTTCCTTGTAGCGTTTTTTCAAGCCTTCTTCCACGATGTAACGCAAATAGTCGTTTTGGTCTGCTTGATAATCTTCGCCGTGATTTCGGAATTCGGGAGGCAGTTCGAATCTCGGAAGAGAATCCTTCAATTCTTTCGTGTCGTACTGGCGAATTTTGAGATGGCACATGTTCGCGATTTTGATTGTGTTGTCGTAGGCTTCGGGCACTTCCGGAAAAATCGCGCGCATTTCGCTTTCGGTCTTAAAATACCACGAATCCAAATCTTGGTCGCCGCCCATTTTCGCGTGAGACTCTTTGAGCAAATTCTTAAAGCCGATGCAACGAAGCACATCCTGCGCTTCGGAATCCTCGCGCTCCACATAATGAACGTCGTTCGTAACGACCATCGGGATGTCCAAGTCGCGCGCAAGTTTGATCAGTTTTTCGGCGACGATTTTTTGTTCGCTGATTCCGTGGTCTTGCAATTCGATGTAATAATGATCCGGCCCGAAAAGCTCCTTGTATTCCCGCGCGATTCTGTAGGCTTCTTCAGTCTTGCCATGCAAAAGATATTGCGGCACTTCGCCTTGAATGCAAGCGGAAAGACAAATCAATCCTTCATGATATTGTTTTAGCAACTCGAAATCAATTCGGGGCTTGCCATGATAAAGCGCGTTTTCATCGCAGAATGCGCGGCTTGAAAGCCACGAAATATTTTCGTAGCCTTTTTGGTTTTCGCAAAGCAAAATCAAGTGAAAATAATGCGCGTGGCGACCGCTGGCTTTGGCGAAAGGAACATCTTGTTTTTCGTTGTGGCTTCCGTATGCCACATAAAATTCCTCGCCGATAATCGGATTGATTCCATTTTTGTGGCAGAGAATTTCAAAGTTCAAAGCACCGAACATATTGCCGTGGTCAGTGAGCGCGAGCGCGGGCATATTGAGACGCTTGGCTTTTGCCACCAATTTTTCGAGCGTGGCGCAGCTGTCCAAAAGCGAATAGTCCGAGTGAACATGAAGATGGACAAAACCCGCAGGCGGCGTTCCTTCCGGCGCAGGGTCAAAAACAGGATAATCTGCCATAAGGAAATCATAGCAGAGTTTTTGTGCCTTGTCAAGGTTAGTTATTTTGCGACAGTGAGCGAATCTTCAGATTCGGGAACTGTCGAGAACGCAACTTTGCAACGGAGCGCCGCTGGAAATGCATTTTGGTTTCGCTTTGCTTTTCTTTGGACGAAAAATGATGTATCATATAAAGTTTAGAAGAGGTATGATAAAAGAGTCGCACAAATGGCGCGGCTCTTTTATCATGTCAAGTTTGCCTTGCAAACTTGCTTATCAACTGCTGCTTCTTGCGAAGCAGCGTAAAAAGTCAAGAAGAAAGTTCAAACATTTTTCTTGACTTTTTATGGGAGAACAGCAAAATGGATGTATTTCTCAAGGAGAACAAGGACAAACCGCTGACGGTCACCATTGAATATCCACGATATGATTTTTCCGTTGAGCGTCTTGCGCAGAACATCAGGAACTGGGGTGAATCGGTGTTCGTTTTTGAATGCGAGAGCGGCGCGCGGCGCAAAATCAATATTTCAGACATTCTTTATATTGAAAGCGTTGAAAAACGCACGTTCATCTACACCGATGGCGCACTTTTCCGCGTGAACGGAAGCCTTTACGAAATAGAGGCGCGGCTCGCACGGCGCGGCATCATCAGAATCAGCAAGTCGTGCCTTATGAATGTCAGCGTGCTCGCGGGAATCAGGCGGCTTGCGAACAGCAGGCTTGAAGCAGTCTTGGAAAACGGAATGAAGCTGATTGTCTCTCGCACCTATCTCAAAGACATAAAAAACTTTCTCGCTTCGGAGGGCTTATGAAAGACGCTATAAAAGAATTTATCAAGTCGGCGCTCGCCCTTTCATCGCTCATCATCGCCGCCGTATTTGGAGTCTCTTGGATGATGTGCGGCTATTTGCGCGTCATGGGGCTTACCTTTGAACTGATTGCGCTCGCATTTGTCATAACGGCAGTGCAGCGCATTATCGCGGCAATTCCGTTCAAAAGCCCGATAGTCACAGTGATTGTCGAATATGCCATTATCTGCGCGATTGTATCTGGCGCAGGCGTGCTTTTGAAATGGTTCTCGCGGGAAAACTGGTATATGCCCTTTTTGTATGTGGGCATTGTCTACGCGGTGGGATTTTTTCTCGATATGGTTGCGGTGAAACGCGATGTGGACAGCATAAACAAAATGCTTGAAAAGCGGCGGAAGAATGCGAGGCGCACAAGCGACATGGATAGTTCGAACGAAAAGTAAAATGAGTGACAGAATATGCGGCGTGCTACTGTGCAACTTGGTCGCACCCTTGTGCAGGTCGGAACAAAACTTATTCCGCTGAAAAACGCTTTGTGTTACTCTCTTGAAACAGAGCGACACGGAAAAACAGCCGAAAAAGGCATTTTGTTTTTCCTGGCACATTTCCATTGGAAATTTCGCTCTCATCTTTTTTTAGGAGGAAGCACATGAAAAAGTGTTTCGCAGTATGTATTGTGGCGGCGTTGGCCGTTATTCCGTCGTTTGCGGCGGTCGAGCTTGACGCAGACTTGTATGTTTCACCGATTGGAAGTCGAAGAATTGATTTTGGCGGAGAAATCGGAAAGGACAGAGTGCATGAAATCCTGCCAGTGGGCGCATCCGTTTCCGCGACGTTCTTTTTCACCGAAATGAATCTGTTCAATGTGGGGTTGAATGCAGGAATCAGCTGGGATAAGGTGAGGCTCATACAGCATGACGGTCAGCACAATGTTGACGGCGGATTTAATCTGATGTTGCAGATTGGTCCTGCCTTTGAATTCATGTTCGGGCGGCATTCGCTGTTCATTTCTCCGGGCGCGTTCTTCAATGTGATGAACACTTGGGACGAGCGCGGACAGACCGGCGTATACGACTCGGCGCTTTCGTTCGAGTACGGACTGCACCTAAACCTTGCGTACCGCTTCTGGGTCGTTCAAAAAGAAAAATTCGGGCTTGGGCTTGACTTCGGCGCGGACTATTCGATTGGACGCGGACGGCTCTGCTACGGCACGCTTGATGACGCCGGCATGGGCAGCGACAACTGGGATCTTGGCGACTGGTGCGACATAACCAGCGTGCAACATTTCAAAGTGTACGCTGGCGTGACATTCCGCATCGGTGAATAACAGAAATCGGCATGAATTGGGCGGGCTTTGCGCACGGCAAGGCTCGCCATTTTTTGCGACAGCGGAGCGAAACATATTTTTGTGGGCGAGGAATTCAGTTTGCGTTTGTAAGCGTCACTGTTTTATCAACTGTCATTTTCATTTGAAATATCGCGCTGTGCCTTCGTTGTAACGCGCTTCATTACGAAACGCGTTTTAAGCAAATAAGATTTTCTTCACCCCAAAATCTTGCCCAGCGTCTTGTCGCGCTGCCGCCAATTTTTGTCGACTTTTACGCTCAAATCCAAATCGATTTTGTAGTCGAAAAGTTCGTCCAATTTTTTCAGCGATTCAAGGCGAATGGCTTTTATCATCGCCGCGCCTTTTCCGATGACGATTCCTTTTTGGCTTTCGCGTTCCACGCACAAAAACGCGCGCACCCACAATTTTTTTCCGTCGTTCTTGAATTCCATGTCCGCGATGTCAACGTAAATCGCATGCGGAATTTCTTCGTCAAGCCGATTTATCGCCTCGCCGCGAATTATTTCCGAAATCCGAAATCCCACTTCTTGGTCGGTGTAAAAATCTTCGGGGTAAAGTTTTTCGCCTTCGGGAAGAATTTCAAAAATCGCCGCGAGAGCCGCGTCAAGTCCGCTGGATTTTTTCGCGGAAATTTTTACGATTCGTTCGTCAGGAATTTCTGGAAATTCATCTTTCACGAAGTCGGCGGCTTTTTCTGAGTCAGCGTTTTTCAAATCGACTTTGTTTATGGCGACGACAATTTTTTGCGAAAAATTTTTCAACAAATCCGAAGTCAATTTTTCTTCTTCGCCCGGGGCGCGGCTCGCGTCAATCAAATACAAAACGGCGTCGCATCCGTCAAGCGCGGACTTCGCATTTTCCTGCAACTTCAAGTTCAATTTTTTTTCGCTTTGGTGATAGCCCGGCGTGTCGATGAAAACGATTTGCCCTTGCGATTCATTCACGATTCCGCGAATCGAATTTCGCGTGGTCTGAGGAATCGGCGAAACAATCGAAACATTTTGTTTGCAAACCGAATTCAAAAAAGTTGACTTGCCCGCGCTCGGCCGCCCGATGATTGCGACGACTCCGCTTTTCGCGCGCGTTTGATTTTCATTTTTTTCGTTCAAAGAATTCATAATTTATCATAACAAATCCCATTGAAAAAATCTAGCGAAAATGCTAAAATATTTTGCTATGGATTTATTGAAAAAACTTGAAAGTTGCGCCGCTCAATATGAAATGGTGAAAGAGCAAATTATGGACGCGAATTTGGTGAAAGACCAAAAACGATATAAAGAAGTGATGCGCGAAAATAATTATTTAGGCGAAGTTTGCGCGCTTTATGATGAATACAAAAAATTGCTTTCCGGAATTGACGAGGCGAAAATTTTAATCACCGAAGAAGACGACGTGGAAATGAAGGAAATGGCCCGCGAGGAATTGCGGACGCTTGAAGAACGCCAGCCGCAACTGGAAGAACAGATAAAAATGAAACTCATTCCGCCTGATCCGCTCGACGAGAAAAACATCATTTTGGAAATTCGTTCGGCGGCGGGCGGAGACGAGGCGACGCTTTTTGTGCGCGACCTTTGGGAAATGTACGTGCATCTTGCCGAACGCAAAGGCTGGAAAACCGAAACGATGGAAGCGCAGGAAACTGAAGTCGGCGGCTTCAACAAAATCGTGACTTCAATCAGCGGAAAATTTGTTTACGGAACGTTGCGTTGGGAAAGCGGCGTTCACCGCGTTCAGCGAGTCCCGCAAACCGAATCACAAGGACGCCTTCAAACTTCCACAGCGACCGTGGCTGTCTTGCCGGAAGCCGAGGAAACCGAAATCGACATCAAGCAGGAAGATGTCCGCGTGGACGTGATGCGAGCCGGAGGTCCTGGCGGGCAGTGCGTCAACACGACTGATTCCGCCGTGCGTCTCACCCATATTCCTACAGGAATAGTAGTAATTCAGCAGGACGAAAAAAGCCAGATAAAAAACAAGGCGAAGGCGTGGCGAGTTTTGCGCGCGCGGCTTTTTGATTTGGAGGAAAGCAAACGTCAGGCAGAACGCGCCGACGCGAGAAAAAGCATGGTCGGCTCGGGCGCGCGAAGCGAAAAAATCCGCACCTACAATTTTCCGCAGGATCGCGTCACCGACCACAGAATCAATTTGTCGCTTCACAATTTGCCGGGATTTATGGGCGGAGCGATGGACGAAATGCTCGACGCGCTGAATGTCTACGCGAAAGAAGAACAGCTCAAAGCCGACGTTAGCGAACTTGGCGCATAATAACTTGACACAGATTGCCATGCCACGTGAGTGGCGACGTGAGAATCCGCGTCTAATTTATTTGTTCCTTATTTTGCAACAGTGAGCGAATTATCAAATTCGGGAACTGTCGCAAACGCAACTTCGCAACGGAGTGAGAAGTTGCAATAAATAAACGAGTTTCTGTAAGAAACTCGTATTAAAATGAGCGACGCGAGTTTTTGCGTTTTTCGTCCGCAAAGCGGACAAAATGCGAGCCTCTTGCGAGCAAGCGAAAACTCGTAAGCAAACCAAAGGTTTGCGATATATTTTAGCCGCTCATTTTAAATGTTGGAAAAAAACAGAATTGCAAATATGACGATTTTTGAAGCGAAAAATTTCATCGTGCAAAAAATAAAAAAAATTTCGCGAACGCCTTTTTTGGATGCCGAAATTTTTTTGCAAAATATTTTGGGCAAAGACAAAACTTTTGTTTTGCTGAATAAAAATTTCGCGCTGAATGAATCGCAGGAAAAGAAAATCCGTGAATGGACTCTCGCCCGCGAACGCGGAATTGCGGTGGCGTACATCGTCGGAAAAAAAGAATTTTTCGGATACGATTTTTTCGTCAACCAAAATGTTTTGCTTCCAAAGCCTGACACGGAAATCCTTGTTTCGCGCGCCGTCGAAATGATTTCCGAAAAAATTTCCGCAAATGAAAATTCCATTCTCACCGTCTGCGACATGTGCGCGGGAAGCGGCTGCATCGCGTTGAGCGTTTTGCGAACATTGGCGGACGACGAGCGCGTTCCGTTTGAACGCTTGCCACAATTTGTGATGGTAGATATAAGCCGAGATGCGCTCGATGTCGCGAAAAAAAATGCCGAGACGCTTTTGCGCGGCATGGAAATTTCTCGCGTGAAATTCATTCAGAGCAATTTGTTTGAAGCCGTGCCGTTTTCGTTCGATGCGATTTTGGCGAACCCGCCCTATGTTCCGCACGAGGAGGCGCGCGCGCTTTTGGCAGACGGTCGCAGCGAGCCGCTTTTGGCTTTGGACGGCGACATTTCGCCGAACGGCGATTTCAGCGGAACGAGCGACGGACTTGAAGTGGCGCGGCGGCTTGCGCTTGAAGCGAAAAATCATCTTTCGCCGAACGGAATTTTTTTGATGGAAACCGGCGAATACAATGCGGATGCCGCCGCAGATTTTTTGCGTCTTCACGATTTTTGCGACATTGAAATCGCGCGCGATTTGGAAGGGCAAAAACGCGTAGTTGTCGCGCGGCGTTCTTCGATGTAATAGGTAATAAAAATTGTGCGCAATTTGGGAAAACGCAAGGCTTCGCCTTTTTAGTTTCGAGGCGACACGGCTTCGCTTCGCGACCTGTCATTGCGAGGAGCGACAGCGACGCGGCAATCTGTTTTTACGAGTGGATTGCTTCGCTCGCAATGACGGGACGTTTCGCACTGTTCCTTCGCGAATGGTTTTCCATTTTCGCGCGACGACAACTATTCACTATTCATTGTTAACTATTAATTGAAACACGCGGCCTCGCTTCCGCTGGGGGCTAGCATCTGCACCGTTTCGCTTCCGTAAGGGGCTTCAAAAAAATATTCACCATTCATTGTTAGCCGTAAACTAAACATTACGGTGCAACTTTTACATCGTTTGCCCGAGTGCCTCCGCGATTCCGAACGCGCGGTCGCCGATTTTTTCGATTTGCCGAACAAGGTCGATGTAAAGCAATTCCGATTTTACGTCCGCGCCTTTTTCGAGCCGCTTTCGCGCAATCCGTTTCAAATTTTTTCGGAACAAGTCGATTTGGTCTTCCAGCTCTTTTGCCATTTCAAGTTTTTTCGCGTCCAAATGTTTGTTGATGTTGATGTGAATGAATTGCAAAAATTGCCGAACGAGTTCGACATAAGGAATCAGGCGGTCTGTGTCTTCGGCTTCGAACTGCATATTTTTTTCGATGGAACGCTTGAGCAAAAGTCCGATGCTCAAACATTCGTCGGTCATGCTTTCCAGTTCACCGATAATCGAAAGCATAATCGAAAGATTGTTGAGCTGCTTTTCGTTTACGGCGAGATGCTCGATGTGAACGATGTAACGCGAAAGCTGCTCGTGCATTTGGTCGGCATAATTTTCCGCGCGCTCGATTTGTTCGAGATGCTCGTCGATGAATTTTTGGTCGCGCTTTTTCAAGCCGATTTGAATTCTGTCGAACATTTCCGTCGCCAAGTCCGCAAGGTTCGCGATTTCCTTTTCCGCGCGAACAATGTACGCGCCGACATTTTCTTTTCCGAGCGCGCTTTCCACATAGTCGAGCCGGTAGAAATTGTGCTTGTCTTTCGGATTTTCCTTGATGAGCTTTTCGGAAATCGTCACGATTTGATTGGTGAACGGCAAGAACAAAATCGTGGAAATGGTTTTGAACGCCGTATGCAAAATTGAAATTTTAATCGCGATGTTCGCGCCTTTCGGCGTGAGAAAATCGACGAACGAAAGGAACGGATGGAAAAAAATCAGCGCGACAATAGTTCCCACGACATTGAACAAGACGTGTATCAAAGCCGCGCGTTTTGCGTTCGTGCTTCCATTCAGCGCGGCAAGCACCGCGTCCACCGTAGAACCGATTCCGCTTCCGAGCGTGAGCGCCGCCGCGAATTCCCATTGTATGATTCCGTTGTAAGCGAGCGTGATAACGATTGCGCTGAACGCGCTCGAAGAATGCATAATGGCAGTAACAGTGATTCCGATGGCGAATGCAAGCAAGGCGGAACACGCGCCAAGATGCTGCATTTGCGAAAACCATTTGAAACGCGCCAATTGTTCGGGCTTCAACGAAAGTGCTTCACTGAGCATTTCAAGTCCAATGAAAAGCAAGCCGAATCCCATCAACGCTTCGCCGACGTTTTTGTTGAAATTGCGTTTCGTGAGCGTGAGAAAAAATCCAATTCCGAAAATCGGAAATGCGAAACTTGATATTTTGAAATTGAATCCGAAAATCGAAACAATCCATGCGGTAACCGTCGTGCCGATGTTCGCGCCGAAAATCACGCCGACAGATTGCTTGAGCGTCAAAAGCCCGGCGTTCACGAATGTTACGACCATCACGGTTGTCGCGCCCGATGACTGGATTATCATCGTAATGAATGCGCCGGTGAGCAAAGCTTTGAAGCGGTTGCCCGTCATGGCGGAAAGTGCGCGCTGGAGTTTTTCGCCCGCGCTCTTTTGAACGCCGTCGCTCATCAATTTCATTCCATACAAAAGGAACGCGAGACTTCCCATTAGCTGAAGCAAAACCGCAACAAAATGCATGGTTAATATTGTAGCAAAAAAGAGATTTTCTTTCAAGGGTGGCAAACAATTATCGTTGATATAATCTAGACAAGCGCGGCAATTTTGATTCAAATAAATTGAAATAATTAAAAAATCATAAAAAAAAATTGTTGTAACTATTGACATTACAACAAAGAAGTGTTAAATTATTGTTGTAATCATAATGATTACAACAAAAGAAACAATCTTCGGAGGAAACAAAATGAAAAAGAACAATTGTTCTGTGGTCGCGCTCGGCAAGGGCGAAATGAATGTCTATGATTTTGGCGCAGTGCAACTCCACGCGTACAAGACGAACGATTTGATTGACGACGAAGTTTTCGTCATCGTGAAAAATGGGAAAGGCGTTTGCATCGAGCTGCCCGCTTTTTTCGACAACATCTCGGAATTGACTTCGTATCTCAATGACAAAAAAATCGAGCTTGCCGCAAAGTTGGTGGCATATCACGGCGCGGGCGGAACTTTTATGCCGGATGTTCCAAATTACGGAACGAAGATTTCAAATGAATACAACACTTCAGGCGGAGGAGCCGGACTCGTGAAAAAATTTGTCGGAGCGTTCGGCGCGGCATTTGACAGCAAAATTGCGAAGGCGGACAAAATTATTGATGACGGCGAAATTGAAATTGCCGGAATCAAATTCATAATCAAATCAAACAAGGAGGCGTATGACATTGAAATTCCTGAAATCAACTGCGTGTACACTCACATGCTCGGGCATGACTGCCATTCAATTGTCGCGGGCGGAGCGCATGCGGACGGACTCATTTCACAACTCGAAGAGTATATTGAAAAAGGTTTTGACCTCGTGCTCACTTCGCACTACACGCCCGAAGATTTGAAAGACGCGCAGACGAAAATCGAATATCTCAAGTCGCTCAAAGAAATCGGCGGAGCGTGCAAGAGCGCGAATGAAATGAAAGGAAAAGTCATTGCGAAATTCGGCGGTTACAAAGGCTTGAATTATCTTGATATGACAGTCGGAATGTTTTTTTCCGCGAACTGAAATTGAAAATTGGAAAAAGCGCAGGCGAAAATGCTTGCGCTTTTTCCAAAAAAATTAAAATGGAAAGTAAAGACGTTTTCAAAAATTGTGGAGCGCGATTTTCGAAAATGTTTTTACAAAGAAAATTTATGGAACTTGTGTTTGCTTTTTTAAAAGAAAATCCTCTGCAATATTGTGCAACGGTCGGACTTGACGGAAAACCGAAAGTTCGGACTTTTCAAATGATGTACAATGAAGGCGGGAACATCTTTTATTGCATCAGAGCAAAAAAAGATGTCTATGCCGAATTGCAAAAAAATCCGTATTTGGAAATAAGTGTTTCCGCTATGGAAAAATGGCTTCGCATTTGTGGGCGCGTTGAATGGGTAGATGATGTCGATGCCAGAAAAAAAATCTTGCGATAAGTCCGCTTGTAAAAAGCATTTACAAAATCGCTGATAATCCGATTCTGAAAGTGTTTTTCATTGCCGAGTCGCAAGCGATAATCGCGGATTTTTCAGGCGACCACCTGTTATGATAAAATTGTGCTAAAATTAATGAACATTTAAAATCAGCGGCTAAAATACTGCCGCTCATTTTAACTCGAGTTTCTTACAGAAACTCGTTTATTTATTGCAACTTCTCACTCCGTTGCGAAGTTGCGTTTGCAACAGTTCCCGAATTTGATAATTCGCTCACTGTCGCAAAATAAGGAATATTTAAAATCAGCAACTAAAATATATCGCAAACCTTTGGTTTGCTTACGAGTTTTCGCTTGCTCGCAAGAGGCTTGCATTTTGTCCGCTTTGCGGACAAAAAACGCAAAAACTCGCGTTGCTGAGTTTAATACGAGTTTTTGTTTGCTCCGAAAATTGTGGATTGTTTCGCCTTCGGCTCGCAATGACAATTTCTGTGAGGCTCGCATCGTTTTTTTTAATTCAAGTTTTTGCTTTGAAAAAACTCGCTTATTTTCATTATGAACTATTTCACTAAAAAAGCCCCGTAATTTTTCCGTCATCGTCAATGTCAATGCTCATCGCGGCGGGAACTTTCGGCAAGCCAGGCATCGTCATGATTTCGCCCGAAAGCGCGACGACAAATCCCGCGCCAGAATAAAGTTGCACGTCACGAACGGGAAAAACATAGCCGTTCGGCGCGCCGAAAAGTTTCGAGTCATGGCTGATAGAATTTTGCGTTTTCGCCACGCAAACAGGAAGATTTCCGTAGCCTGATTTTTCGAGCGCGTCAATTTTTTTCAAGGCGGCCTCGGCGAATTCCGCGCGGCCGGCGCGATAGATTTCTTTCGCAAGCGTTTCGATTTTTTCTTTCAATGAAAGCGAATCTTCGTACAAATAATGGAAATTGCTTTCGCCGCCCTCCGCGATTTCCACAACGACGCGGGCGAGTTCCGCCGCGCCCTCCCCGCCCTTTTCCCAAGCTTCGCACAAAACCGCACGCGAAGCGTTTTGCTCGCAAAGTCTTTTCAGCGCGGAAATTTCTTCTTCGGTGTCACTGGAAAATTTGTTCACGGCGACGACAGTCTTCACGCCGAACTTGGCGAGATTTTCCAAATGCACTTTGAGATTTTCAAAGCCGCGTTCCACCGCCGCGACATCGGGAGACGAAAGCGCGTTTTTGGGAACGCCGCCGTGCATTTTCAAAGCGCGAATCGTCGCCACGACCACGACCGCGTCCAGCGCGATTTTCGCCGAGCGGCATTTTATGTCCATGAATTTTTCCGCACCCAAATCCGCCGCAAAGCCCGCTTCGGTCACGACATAATCTGCGCTCGCCAAAGCGCAGAGCGTCGCGTTCACGGAATTGCAGCCGTGCGCGATATTTGCGAAAGGTCCGCCGTGCACGAACGCCGGATTTTTTTCGAGCGTTTGGACAAGGTTCGGGCGAATCGCATCTTTGAGCAAAGCCGCCACCGCGCCAACGCATTTCAATTCTCCGAATTTCACATCCTGCTTTGAAAAATTTTGGGCAATCGTAATGTTCGCAATTCGCTCTTTCAATTCCGAAATCGTCTTGGAAAGGCAGACTATCGCCATAATTTCCGAAGCCACGGAAATCTGAAAATGATCTTCGCGCGGAACGCCGTCGGTGCGTTTTCCCAAACCAGAAATGACATTGCGAAGCTGGCGGTCGTTCAAGTCCACGCATCGTTTCCAAAAAACCGTTCGCGCGTCAATCTGCAAATCGTTTCCCTGCTGAATGTGATTGTCAATGAGCGCGGCAATGAGATTGTTGGCGGCAGTAATCGCGTGAATGTCGCCAGTAAAATGCAAGTTGATGTCTTCCATCGGGACAATCTGCGCGAAGCCGCCGCCGCATGCCCCTCCCTTCACTCCGAAGCAAGGTCCGAGCGAAGGCTCGCGCAAAGCCGCCGCCGCGCGTTTTCCGATTTTGCAAAGCCCGTCGGTCAAGCCAATCGTAACGGTGGACTTCCCCTCCCCCGCAGGCGTCGGCGTAATCGCCGTCACCAAAATCAATTTTCCGCGGGCATTTTTTTCGCCCGCCTTTTCCTGCAATTCGCGCAATTTCGAAAAATTTATTTTCGCCTTGTGCGCCCCGTAAAGCTCCAACGCGCTTTCCTCGATGCCGATTTTTTTCGCTACTTCCGAAATAGGAAGCATTTCATTTTTCTGGGCAATTTCAATGTCAGTCATTTTTTTTCTCCCATAAACAAGATAACTTTTTTTATTTTGATTCCAATTTTAATCCAAATAAAAAACCAATGTTTCGACAGGCGCAATCTCTGTTCAAGTCATCCGCCGTCAACTATTATTCATTTTCCACTATTTATTATTCTTTATCACTTATATTCCCTAAAAGCAAAACTTCGTCCGCCGTCATTTTCCTGTATTCGCCGGGAGCGAGCGTCTCGTCCAACTTGAGCGCGCCAATTTGAACGCGCTTCAAATAGGAAACTTCGTTTCCAAAAACGCGGAACATCCGTTTCACCTGATGAAATTTTCCCTCGCAAATCGTAAGGAAAACTTCGCCCTCGCTTTCCGTGAATTCGATTTTCGCGGGAAGGGAAACGAATTCGCTTTCCGCGCCTTCCGCAGGAATCTTGAATCCGCGCGAAAATTTTTCCCGTAAAATTTCGCGCTCTCCAAAAGCAATATTTTTTTTCAAGCGCACGAAATATTTCTTTTCGCAACGGGTTTTCGGCGAAATCAATTTGTGCGTGAGCGCGCCGTCGGTGGTAAAAATCAAAAGACCTTCAGTGTCAGCGTCAAGCCTTCCGACCAAATGCAAATGAGAAACGAAATACGGCGTGCGGTAGTTTTCGTCGAGCAGCTCGAAAACGGTCTGCCTTTCTCCCTCCTTGGAAGTGCAGACAGTTCCCGCGACTTTGTTCATCATGAGATAGACATTTTTTTCGAGCGCGAGCGGATTTCCGTCCACGAGAATCTCGTCGCGTTCCAAATCAATATGCGCATCGGGAGTATATACGACTTCACCGTTCACGCAGACCGCGCCCGAATGCAAAATGCGCTTCACGTCGCGCCGCGTCCCACATCCCGCATGAGAAAGAATTTTGTCAAGCCGCTCCATTTACCCCTCCCAACGCAATGTCACTTGCCATCTATTCCATATTACCTGCGACATCGCGGGGCAATTTTTTCTAACTTTCCTTGTGTACGCTCATCGGCGTGCGTTTCATAAAATCTTCAAAACTGTTTATTTTGCTCGTGAGATAATGTTCGCTGTGCAAACTGAAAAATTTCGAGATTTTCGTATCGTGCCGAATGAAACTGTGAATCTGCTTTAAGTTGAGCGCGGATTTTTTGTCGATTTCTTTGGCACGCTTTCGCAATACCGTTCCCAAGTGCATTGAAAAAGCGCAGTCAATTATGAATACACCGAATGCGACTCCCACCACGAAAGAAAACCATGGATGCGCCACGAACCAAATCACCAATTTAAAAAACGGCGGAAACAAAACGAAATAATACAGCGCGGCGAGCACTCCCCAAAAAAAGGTGAATTTCGGGCAGACGATTCCCATTATGTTTCCGGGTTCCTCATTGTAGTCCCAAAGTTGGATGTGCATTCCTTTTATGAAAATTATTCCGGCGATGAATTCAATCAACGTCATGACCAATGCCATGACTACGAACATCAAAATATAAGGCTTGTGTCCGTTCGCGTCAAAACGAATAATGTAAGATTCGACAAGGCTCAAAGTAAAAAGCGCGACCGCACCAAATCCATAGACTGGCAGACAAGGACCAGTCAAAAAACCGGGATTGAGCCAAAGACGCTCGGGATTCGTTTTGTCGAAAAATCTGCGAAATATCAATTCAATAAGCCAGCCCAAGACTCCGCCGAAAAAAAAGAGAAATGCTATCACTACAAAAGTTTGAAAGGTTGTAAGAGAATAATCCATATTCCATAGGATAACATATCAATGAAAAAAAGTAAAGGAAAAAACATCGTTTGTCAAGAAACTCGATGTGTGTCATCAATCCAGATTAAAAATTTCCGTGCGAAGCGACACCTTTTTGTCATTGCGATTTTGCTTACCTGCACAACCTATGAAGCAATCTACGGTACATAAATGAATTACTTCGCCCTGCTCGCAAAGACATTGACAGCTTGCAATGCGCGACGAAAATTCCGCTTGAACTTGTGCACAAATAATGCTATGCTTTTCTCATGCAAAAACTTGAAATTGGCGAACAGATTGAAACTCAGGTCGTGGCGGTTACGGACACGACGATTTTTTTGGACTTAAGCTCAAAGAGTGAAGGCGTTTTGGATCGCGCGGAATTTGCCGACGAAAGACTTCCGAAAGAAGGCGACAAAATCAACGTTTTCTTTTTGGGAACGCAAGACGGCGAGGCGCGTTTTACCACGAAAATCAGCGGACAGAACGCAGACAAGTCGATGATTGAAAACGCGTTCAACTCGGGCATTCCCGTCGAAGGCGTCGTCGAAAAGGAAATCAAAGGCGGCTACGAAATCAAAATCGGAGGGACGCGCGCGTTTTGTCCGTATTCGCAAATGGGCGGTCGCAAAGCCTCTTCCGCGGAAAATTCGGCGGAAGAAAATTTCGTGGGAAGGCATTTGGTTTTCAAGATTCAAGAATACAAGAACGACGGCAAGAACATCGTCATTTCAAACCGCGTGATTTTGCAAGAACAGCGCGAGCAAGGAATTCTGGATTTGCAGGCGCGGGTCGCCGTCGGACAAAGCGTGACCGGCAAAATTACCGCGCTTCACGATTACGGCGCGTTCGTGGACATCGGCGGATTTCAGGCGTTGCTTCCGATTTCGGAGATTTCCTACGAGCGAGTCCAAAACATTGAAAGCGTTTTGCGCGTCGGGCAGGAAATCACGGCGCAAGTGATAAAGGCGGACTGGAAAGCCGAACGCGTTTCGCTCAGCCTCAAGGCGTTGCAGGAAAATCCGTGGAACAAAGCGGGCGCAAAGTATAACGAAGGCACGAAAGTTGACGGCACGATTTCGCGCGTGGCGGATTTCGGCGTTTTCGTAAATCTGGAGCCGGGAATCGACGGGCTTGTTCACGTTTCGGAATTGAACCAAAAGCCCGGAACGAATTTGCGGAAGGTTTTCAAGACCGGAGAAAAAATGTCGGTCGTGGTGAAATCCGTGGATTCGCAGGAAAAGCGCATTTCGCTCGCGCCAGCGTCTTCGCACGAACAAGATGTGGACACGGCGAAATATCTTTCGGGCAATGCGAATTCGGGCGATGGCGAGACCTACAATCCTTTCGCCACGCTTTTGAAAAAATAGATTTTTTCTTTGCAACAGTTAAAATCAGCGACTAAAATAGCGTTGCTGATTTTAACTCGATTTTTCGCTTCGCTGCAAAATCGCAGTTTTTAGCAACGAACGAATCTGAAGCTTCGCTCGTTGCTAAAAATTAAGGAAAGCTTTAAGTACTTTCTACAACCTTTGGAAAGCATTCATGAAGAGATATTGGAAATATGAACGCAAATAGAATTGCACTTATTGTGCTTGTATTGGTGACTGTCTTGGCATGGATTTTACCGCCGTTCGCAACAAGAATCAAGCACGGCAAAAAAGGCGTTGGAAAAAAGGTCTTTTTAGAGATTGGCGGTGTTCGGCAGGGAATGATTATCAAGGGAAACGACATTCAAAACCCCGTTCTGCTCTTTTTGTCGGGCGGCCCGGGAATACCCGAATATTTTTTAGACTACCAATACCCCACTTTTTTAGAGGATGAATTTACAATATGCTTTTGGGATTGGCGCGGCACAGGGCTGTCCTATTCAAAATCTGTGCAGTCAGAAAGTATGAAGCGCGAACAGTTTATAAAGGACACACTTGAAGTCACAGAATATCTACGCAAACAATTTGGAGTTGACACAATTTATCTTGCCGCCCACTCGTTCGGAACGTCGATAGGAATACAGGCAATCGCCAGGCGCCCCGACTTGTACGAAGGCTATATTGCAATGGGACAAATGACAGACCAGATGCGTTCAGAACGAATTGCATACGAATATATGCTATCAATATGCGAAAAAGAGGGCAACCGCTCTCTCTTGAAAGAATTGACCGACAGCCCTTTTGATACAGAAAGCTATTTCAATTCTGGAACAAGAGATAAAGCAATGCACATACTTGGAGTTGGTACAACAAGGCGCATGAAATCAGTTATAACAGGCATATTTTTCCCGTCACTCCGCATGACGGACTACACGCTGAAAGAAAGAATTGATATTTGGCGCGGGAAATCATTTGTTAATCAAACCATGCAGGACATTTTTACATTTAATACGTTTGAAACTGTAAAAAGCGTTGATGTACCTGTTTACTTTTTGGCGGGCAAATATGATTATACTTGTTGCTATGAATTGCAAAAGGAATACTTTGATTTTTTAGAAGCTCCGGAAAAGCATTTTTATACTTTTGAAAACTCTGCACATAGCCCTCTTTTTGAAGAGCCGGAAAAAGCAGAAGAAATAATTAAGTTTATACAAAGCCATTGTAGACATAGGGCTGATTAGCAAAGCGACAAATCGAAATTGTCGGGGGATAATTGACTATGAATAAAGTATGGTCAGAACTGAATAAAACAATGCAAGCGCAAATCAAAAAGAAAGATACCTATGAAGCGGGCATTGTCACATTATTTGACTTGCGAAATCAGCTAATGGAAACTTTAACTTCATTTAATGAGGAATTAAGCAGAAAAGATTTTGACGCAATTCCATTTATAAATGCAGACGGTTATCATAGTAAAACGATTGCATATTCAATTTGGCATATCTTTCGTATTGAAGATATAGTTGCACACACATTGATAAGTGAAAACGAGCAAGTCTTTTTTTCGGGCAATTATCAAGAACGTATCAATTCGCCTATAATTACAACAGGAAATGAACTTGTAAAAGAGCAGATTGCAGATTTCTCAAAACGACTTAATTTGAAAGAACTTTATTCATATATTTTTGAGGTAAAGGATAGCACCGAGAAGATAATCAATAGTTTATCCTATGATGAATTGAAAAAGAAAATATCGGAAGAAAGAAAAGAACAGTTAAAATTATTAAATGTTGTAAGTAATGATGAAAATGCAATATGGCTTATTGATTATTGGTGCGGTAAAGATATTCGGGGGCTAATACAAATGCCATTTTCAAGACATTGGATTATGCACATAGAAGCAAGTTTGCGTATAAAAAACAAGATACATTCATAAGCGCAAATTCCCATTTGTAGGAATATGCAAATCGTAAAAAGGTGGAGATAATTATGTCTGAATTAACATCAATGATGAATATTGGTAAAGAAATGGAGAAAAAGCTAACATCTGTTGGTATCGAATCTTCTGAAAAACTTATTATGGTAGGTGCAAAAGACGCATTTCTTAGATTAAAGCAGAAATACCCGAATGTGTGTCTTGTGCATTTATATACATTAGAGGGAGCAATTCATGATATAGAATATAACAGGCTTTCAGAAGATACAAAAAAAGAATTGAAAGAATTTAGCGATTTTCTGAAAAAGTAACAGTGATGAAAAACTCGGTTTGTAAAAAAGTGGAAAAAGCGATTTGTAGGGAGGGGGGATGTGAAATATATGTGTATAGAATGTTATGTTGATGAAAAGAGAATAACACCGTTATTAAATCCATTAGGCTGCTTGAAAAAGCACACGCAATACATTTGCGGAACTTGCGGACGATGTGTTTGCATTGAGCATGATGCCAAGCGTGGATTGCAACGGAGCGAGAAGTTGCAATAAATAAGCGAGTTTTCGTAGAAAACTCGAGTTAAAATGAGCGACGCAAATTAGTCGCTCATTTTAAACGTTCTTTAATTTGCAACATTTGAGGAAACTTCAGTTTCCGAAATTGTTGCAAAAGCAGTTTCGCAATGAAATGAGAAACTGCAATCAGATAAGACAGTTTGCAACGCAAACTGTAGTTAAAGTAAACGGCGCAATTTCAGCCGTTTACTTTAAACCTTCCTTAATGAAATGTTCGGCGGTAAAGTTTCCCTGCATTCCGCGAATCACTTCAAGAATCGCATCACCGAATTTTTCCGCCTTGACTTCGCCGATTCCGTGAATTGCGTAAAGCGCGGAACGCGTCGCGGGCTTTTTGTTCGCAAGTTCCGTCAAAGTTTTGTCGCTAAAAATATAGTAGGGCGGAATGTTGCTTTCTTCGGCAGTTCTTTTGCGCCACAATTTCAACCTCGCCGCCAAGTTTTGCGTTTCCGCGTCATCTTGAAGCGAGTCGGAAATTTCTGTGCGCTTGTGGAGAACGACTTGTTTCTTTGGAAACGCGAGCTGCGCTTTTTTCTGCGATTCAAAGTCAATGCGAACTGGAAGTTGCACTTTGTCGCGGTTTGAGAGAATTTCTTTTCCGAGCGAAGTTACGGTAATCACATTGTAATCGCCCGTGCGTCTTATGATGTCGGCGTTTTCCATCGCGTCCACAAGTTCGAACCAAGCCTGCTTGGAAAGTTCCGTGCCGATTCCCCACGTGCTCAAAAAATTGTGGTTGTTCTTCGTGACTTTTTGATTTCGAGAGCCGAGCAAAATGTCGATGATGTGCGCCGCGCCAAAACGTTCATGCACGCGATAGACGCACGACAAAAATTTTTGCACGGGAATTGTCACGTCCTGATTTTTTATTCCCCCTCCTTCACAAATGTCACAGCAACATTGAGTTTCGGAATTCGTTTCGCCATTGGCGCAAGATTTTGGCTCGTATGTTTCGCCGAAATAATTCAGCAAAATTTGTCGGCGGCATTTTCGCGCGGTCGCAAAGTCGAGCATCGCCTGCAAAAGTTTTTCGCTTTTGAAAGATTCGTCCTCGTCCTTTTCGCGGAAAAAATAGCGCACACGATGCGCGTCGCCCGCGCTGTACAAAAGAAGCGCGGTGCTTTGCAAGCCGTCCCTTCCTGCCCGCCCGATTTCCTGATAATATTGTTCGATGGATTTTGGCAATGCGAAATGAATCACATAGCGAACGTTCGGCTTGTTAATTCCCATTCCGAACGCGACGGTGGCGACCATTATGTCAACTTGGTCGCGGATGAATTTTCTCTGATTTTCGCTGCGCATTTCGTCGCTCAAACCGGCATGGTACGGGAGCGCGGAAAAACGGTTCGCCTGCAATTCTTCCGCAATCGAATCGACTTCCTTTCGCGAAAGGCAATAAATGATGCCGCTTTCATCCTTGTGATTTTCGATGAACGAAATAATTTGTTTGATGCCGTCGGTGCGCGGCTGAACTTGGAGAAAAATATTTTTTCTATTGAAACTGGAAAGCAAGACGCTCGCGTTTTTCAAGTCAAGATTTTTCAGCACATCTTGCCGAACTTGCTTTGTCGCGGTCGCCGTGAGCGCGAGACAAGGCGCGTCCGGGAATTCTTTTCGGAACGAAGCGATTTCCAGATAGTCCGGTCGGAAGTCGTGTCCCCATTCGCTGATGCAATGCGCTTCGTCAATTGTGATGCAACTTACTTTGAGATTCGATTCGCGGAAAATATTTTTCACTCGTTCCGTGGCAAGACCTTCAGGCGAAACATACATCAATTTTGCTTCGCCTGATTTTATCGATTTCACAGTCTGAACATATTCGTCGTATTCAAGCGTGGAATTCAAAAACACCGCACTCACGCCGGCTTCTTTGAGCGCGCCTACTTGATCTTGCATCAACGCGATGAGCGGCGAAACCACAATCGTAACACCTGGAAAAATCAGCGCGGGAATTTGATAGCACAAAGACTTTCCGCCGCCAGTCGGCATGACGGCAAGAGTGTCGCGCCCCGACAAAATGTTTTGTATGATTTCCTTTTGTCCCGCGCGGAATTCCGAATAACCAAAAACATTTTTCAAAACTACTTCGGGCTGCGCGCCGACGAAATCTGCCGCATCGTGAGAAAACAAATTTGACATATTTTTCATGTGCATAAATGCGTTTTCATTATAATGGAAATTTCGCGTTTTGTCATCCAAATAGTTAAAAATAAATGCCAAAGTTTAAAAATGGCACAAAATTGGCGTGGCATTTTTAACTTCGAGTTTTTTGCAGAAACTCGCTTATTGAATTGCCTGCTCGCGCAGACGAATTAAGCATCCTCGGAAACTGGGTTTCCTTCGGTGCTTAATTTTAGAAAAGCTTTTTAAGTAATGGAATATATGAACATATGTATATATATTCATATATTTTTTTTCAATTTATTTTTTCGTGCCCGTCATCTTGCGCGATTTTCATCACTTCCACAAAACTCAAATTCCTTTCTTCGCAAATTTTCTTCACGCTTTCGTATTCTGGATAAACGCGCGTCTTGCCATTTATAATCACTTCCTTTGCCGAAATTTTTCCGAGCGAAGTTTGAAGTTCGATTTGGCGGCGGGCAAGTTTCGTGCGTTCCATCTGAACGCGACGAATTCCGATTGTGGTCGTATTTTCAAAAATCAGCGATTCCATTTTCGCGATTTCGCAATTGTCGCAAATCACTTGCAGCAAAAACGCCGGACGATTTTTTTTCATAAAGCACGGAATCACCGTAACATCGCGCGCGCCGTTTTCAAAAAGCCGCTCTTGCAAGAAACCCAAATTTTCTCCAGTGCAGTCGTCGATGTTGCATTCCAGTTTCGTGATTGTGTCGCTTTGATTTTCAGCCGCTTCTTCAATGACAAACGCGCGGAGCAAACTCGGATTTTCGTATGCGCGTTTTCCCGCCCCCGTTCCGATTTTTTTTATCGTGAAATTTTTCGGCGAGGAAAATTGCGGAGCGATTGCCGCCAAAAATGCCGCACCAGTCGGCGTGACAAATTCTCCGCGCTCGTTTTTTATTTGAAGCGGAATCGAGTGCGCCGCCAAAATGTTCGCCACCGCCGGAACGGGGACGCTCAAAATTCCGTGCGCGCAACGAATCGTGCCGCTTCCTTCCGTGAGCGGCGTGGAAAAAACGCGTTCTATTTTCAAGCTGTCAAAGCAGACCGCCGCGCTGATTATGTCGACGATTGAATCAAGCACGCCCACTTCGTGGAAATGCACTTCGAACTTCGGCTTCGCGTGCGCCGCGCTTTCCGCGTCCGCCAAAATGTCGAAAGTCTTTTTCGCAAGATTTTTCGCGCTTTCCGTCATCTTTGTCTGCTCGATGATTTGGAAAATTTCCGCGATGCCTCGGTGCTCATGATGATGAGAATGTTCGTGATGATTTTCATGTGAATGCGAGTCGCCATTGTGACTGTGCTCGTGGTGATGGTGCGAATGTTCATGATGAATTTCGCGTGAATGTTTTTCATCGTGCTCGTGGTGATTGAGCGTGTCGAAATCACTGTGCGGATTTTCGCCGAAAAGAAAATCCATGTCGTGGTCGTGATTTTCGTTTTCCAAAATCACGTCAAAGTCGCAGGCGGCGATTCCGTTCTTCGTGACGCGCGTGATTTGCGTTTTAAATCCGTCGGCGGAAATCGAATCCAAAGCCGTCTGCAATACGCCTTCGTCCGCGCCTGCGTCGAGCAAAGCCGCGACAATCATGTCGCCTGAAATGCCGCTCATGCAATCAAAATACAATGAAGCCATTTTTTCCTCCAAAAGTGCTATTTTAATTTGTCGCGAATTTAATTTTCCCGAATTTTTTCCAAAGCGTCCTGCAAAAATTTTTCAAGTTTTTCAGGAATTTCTTTTTTGCTTTTCAAGAAATTTTCTTTTGAAACTTGCGCAGCGTGAAACGCGTCTTGAAAATCATTTTGCGCGAAAAGGCAAAGCGCGTAGTAATAATAAAGTTCCGCGATGATTTCAGGCTTTCCCCAATATTTTTTTATGCTCGTCTCAAAAAAAATCCGCGCTTCGTCAACTTCATTCATTCGGAAATAAACCGCCGCGATTGCCAAGACAAGATTTTCGTTTTGCGGAGCAAGCTTCAAAGTTTTTTGAAATTGCGCTCGCGCCTTTTCATTTTTTCCCGCGCGAAGATTCGCCTCGCCGATTTGAACAAGCGAATCATAATAAAAGTCTTCGCCGTTTTCATAAGCGTCAAAATTTTCAAAAAGCGCGGCGGCTTTTTCGCTTGCCTTTATCGACGCGTGGTATTCACCATTTTCCAAAAAATCCGCGCCCAAAGCAAAAAGTTCATAAGCGTCATTCGTTTCGGAGATTTTTTTCAAGTTTGAATTTCTTTCGCAAGAAAAATTTAAAATTGAAAAAGCGGCAAAAGCAATAATTATTTTCTTCGATGAAATTTTCATTTCGAAAATTCCTTGCATGCGAGGCGGTTTATCATTGTCGCTTGGTATGCCGCACCGAATCCGTTGTCGATATTTACAACGCTGATTCCGTTGGCGCACGAATTCAGCATCGAAAGCAAAGTGGACACTCCGCCCAAATTCGCGCCGTAGCCCACGCTCGTCGGCACCGCGATTACAGGAACGGAAACAAGCCCGCCGACGACCGAAGCGAGCGCGCCTTCCATTCCTGCCACGGCAATCACGACATTCGCTTGGTTCAAGATTTCGATTTTCGAAAGAAGGCGATGGATTCCCGAAACGCCCACGTCGTAAACGCGCTCGACGTTTCCGCCCCAAAATTCCGCGCATTCGGCGGCTTCCTCTGCGACGGCGGCATCGGCCGTGCCTGCGCTTACCACGGCGATTTTTCCGATTTTCTCGCGAGACTTTTTTTCTGTAGACTGAATTCTTATCAGGCGCGGAATTGCGAGATATTCCGCCTCGGGAAATTTTTTCCGCACGATTTCAAACTGTTCGGCAGAAGCGCGGGTTCCCAAAACCTCGCCGTTTTTTTCGTAAAGCGTCGAAAAGATTTTTTCCAAATGCGCGTCCGCCTTTCCTTGGCAAAAAACCACTTCCGAAAAGCCCGTGCGCCGCGCCCTGTCCGTATCCACTTTCGCAAAGCCCAAATCCACGAAACCATTTTGTTCTTCCCGCATTTCCATGTAATTATGATAACATGCCGCGCGAAAAATTACAATGTTTAAATTAAATGTAGCAACAAAAACTGAAGATGGAAACTCGAAAAATAAAATATCGTCATTGCGAACCAAAGGCGACACAATCCACAATAACATTTGAGGAAAAGCAACACGAGTTTTAGTGGTTTTCTGTGGGAAGCGTAAGGTGCTTGCACCGACAAATGCAGCCTCGCGAGCAAACGAAAACTCGTAAGCACGGCTTTGCCGTGCGACGCAATCCATTGCCTGTGGATTGCCACGACCGCAAGCGGTCTCGCAATGACAGAAAGCACGACAAAAAAAACTCGGTAGCAAGGCGCAAGCCTTGCGTAGAAAGCATAAAAACTCGCCCCAACTATTCAGTCGCAACGCTTTGCGTTGCTTAACGAGTTTTTATTCGCTCGCACCGCTCGCGTTTCCGTCCGCTTCGCGGTCGGAAATCATAAAAACTCGCCCCAACTATTCACTGTTACCAATATGTCGCAATCTCATCGAGCACCGTTCCGCCGTTCTGCGTGAACAGGCTGTCAGAGTAAAAATTATTAATATACACGCCGCCGCCGTTTTCCGCCGTGTTGCCGCTGATTGTTCCCTTTTCCATCGTGAACTTGGTTTTGGTGCCCATAGAATCAACATATACGCCGCCGCCATCTTTTGTAGCCGTGTTCCCGCTGATCGTACCGTCTTCCATCGTGAACGTGCCGTTCATGTCCACATACACACCGCCACCGCGGTATGAAGAGGAGTTGTCGCTGACTGTGCCGTCCTTCATTGTGAACGCGCTTCCATCAACAAAAACACCTCCGCCATCTTTGGCGGTATTGTCGCTGACTGTGGCGTTCGTCATCGTGAACGTGACTTCGTCACTAATATACACTCCACCGCCGTTTCTCGCCGTATTGCCGCTTATCTTCGTACCGCTTATCGTGAGCTTTCCATCGGCCCATATACCTCCTTCTGCGTAAATCGCGCCGCCATCGTTCGTGCTCTTGCAGTTCGTGATTTCGCCGCCCGTTATTTCAAGCGTGCCGTCATTGAAAATACCGCCGCCACTTCTTGAGACTTCCACATTGTTGCCGTCAATTTTGATGTCTTTAATTTTGCACGTTACATTTCTATTTATAGAAATTAGACTGCTGGAAGTGAATGCGCTTGAACGCGTGATTTTCGCCTCGCTTGCTCCCTCCCAGAGGAGGATATCCGTGTTCACAGTGAGGTAGATGAACGAGGTTTCGGACGTGGTGTTCCGCAGGTAGATTGTCCTGGGCTTCTTTTTCGCCGCGGCAGCCACGGTCTTCAGCGGGGAGTCATGCCTTCCTTTGTTCGTGTCGCTTCCTGCACTTCCGTCCACGTAAATCTCATGAAGGAATTCTTCGAGCACCCCATGCGCATCCGTGCCGTCGGGGACGAGCCGCCATTCCTTGCTCGAGGAGGGGTCGGGAGCGAGCGCGAACTTGTCGCAGATGGTCTGCGTTATCGTAACGCCGTCGCCCGCGGAGAGAAGCGTACGATCCTCCGTGTACGCGTCGAGCGTGATGGTGGCTATAGGGCTTGCGGCGGTAAGCGCACCCGCCACCTGTATGGTCGCGTAATTCGCGCCACTGTGGTTAAGATAGATGTCGTTGTCCGCCGCCACTTTAGCCGCGCCGCTCATCGTGAACGTGCCACCCGAAACAAAAACGCCGCCTCCATTTCCTGATGATGTCGTGTTGCCGCTGATTTCGCAGTCCGTGACTTCGAGCGTTCCGCCATTCATGTAAATCCCGCCACCGTTGCCTTTTCCGCCGGTGATGACGAGGCGTTCCAATATAAGGTCGAGGCTTCCGCCCGAGTCGGGGCTTGCGTAAATAACGCGCGTGAGGGAGTCCGCGTTGAGAGTGGACTTGGCGTCCGCGAGCAGGGGCTTTATCGTGAGCGTGAGCGGCTTATCGAGCGCGGAGAGGTCCGCCATTCCCTTCGCGTTCGAGCCGCCGTAGGTCAGCGTTCCGTCCACGTATATCGTGTACTCGCTCGCGCCGTCGTTCGCGGCTATTACGGTGTCGATGGCTTTCTGTATCGTGGCGAAAGGCGCGAGGAAACTTCCCGAGTTGCCGTCGCTCGCCATGTCCTGCGAATAGCCGTTTGAAGCATACCAGCCGCCGCTTCCGAACACGAAGAGCGTGGTCTCGAGCGTCGCCTGCGTGATTTCCAGCGCCGCGCCCGCCGCAAGCCCGACCCATGTGTCCGTGCGCATTCCGGGCCAGACGTTTATCTCGTCGGGGAAGGCGTGGACGGTCTCGTTGCCTTTCTTCACATTTAAAATCAGCGAATATGTGCCGGCGGGGATTCCCTCGCCGTTTTGTTGAATCGTGAAGTTCGGGGTTGTGCCCGTGACGGTGAATTTGTCCTTGTCCGCGCCGCCGATTTCGAGCGTGTATCCGTCGGGCACTTTGACCTTGAGGCTGACCGTGCCCTTCGGCGCGGTGGCCGCCTTGTTCGGCGTGAGCGTCATCGCGCCTACCGTCATGCTTGTGCCTTCCGCCTCAAGTCCGCTTTCCCTGCCCGTGAGGAGCGCGGCGTCCTTCAAGAGGTCGGCTTCCGCAGTGTCCTTCGCGAACGCGAATATTTCCAAAGTGAGCGTCCCGCCCTCCGCGAGCGGTGGCTTTTCGAACATGAAGGTCACGGTCGAGCCGTCGGCCTCCCCGACGGAAAGTTCGCCGGACGGAGCGCCGCCGTCGGGATAGAGCGATGCGGCGTAAATGAATTCCTGTTGCGCGGACGGGACGGCGGAGCGCGCTCCAGTACCGCCAATCCTGACGAATACGGTCAGCGTGCCGGGGGTCGGACTGTCGGGCTTCTCATACCCCCCCCACAAGGACGTTGCCATCGCCGCCGTGGAGAAGGTTCTCGCATGAGGCGAGGAACGCGCACAACAGCGCGAGCACGAAAAGCGTGGGGAGGAGCATATTTGCGTTTTTGAATGGAGTCCACTTTTTCATGTCGTGTTTCCTTTAGTGTTTTCTGTCATTGCGAGACCGCTTGCGGTCGTGGCAATCCACGGACAATGGATTGCTTCGCCTTCGGCTCGCAATGACAATCCCTTTTGCGTGATTCGCAATGACCATCGCACGACTCGCAATGACAGGTCGCTACGCGACCACGAGTTCTACAAAGCGAGACTCGCGCAACTGGGTTGATGGCACGCTTTTCTTTCCTACTTTTATTTTACGGCAGATTTTCGTTTTTGTAAAGCGTTTTTTTTACGCAAGGCTTGCGCCTTGCTACCGAGTTTTGCTTTGCTCGTACTACTCGCATTTTTTTACGCTGCGCGTAAAAAAAAAACACCAAAACTCGCGCAATTGGAGTGATGACAGCGTTTTTTTTATATTGATGGGATGCCATGAGCGCGTCGAATCCTTGCGCCACGCGTTCGACACGAGGTGCTTCGTAAACTTCAGCGCGAATTTTTTTGGCGGAAAATTTCATAAAGCAAAATGCCGGTCGCCACCGAAACATTCAGGCTGTCGATTCGTCCACATGTCGGAATGGAAACAATCGTGTCGCATTCTTCGCGCAAAAGCCGCGAGATTCCGCTGCCCTCGCTTCCCATTATCAGCGCGCAATTCTCGGCGAACGTACCGTCGTGGATTTGCGTTCCGCCGGCGTCCGCGCCGTAAACCCAAAATCCCGCCTGTTTCAATTTTTGCACCGCCCGCACAAGATTCGGCACGACGCTTATTTTCACCCAATTCGACGCGCCCGCGCTTGTCCGGGCGACGACTTCATTTTGTGAAATGTCGGACGCGCCGCGATGCGACGGCACCAGTACAAGCGACACTCCGAACTGATCCGCGCTTCGCAAGATTGCGCCCACATTGTGAACATCGGTAATCGAATCCAAAACCAAAACCGTCGCGCATTTTTTTGAGGCGGTTTCGTTTTCAGAGTCCGCAAGAAATTCTTCGAGCCACAAATCGAATTCAACGAAATTTTCCGCGCGAGAATTCTCGCCTGAAATCTGCAGGACAATTCCGCGATGGTCGCGCGCGACTTGCGGCAGATTTTTTACGAGTGCGTCCAAATCTTTTTTGCCGCTCAAACTGCATTTTACGCCAAGTGACGCTGCTTGCTCCAAAATTTTTTTTACGCGCGGACCTGGATTGCAATAGAAGATTTGCATTTGCTCCGCGAGCGTTTTTTTTCCAGAGATGGATTTTAGATTTTCTTCGACCGCGTGAAATCCCGTAAAAATTTGCATTCAATTTCTCACTATTACAATGCCGCGCAAACCGTCGGATTCGCGCTTAACGCATTTCTATTTGTTCATGCAGCAGTTCTTGTATTTCTTTCCGCTTCCGCATGGGCATGGCTCGTTGCGCCCGATTTTTCGGCCTTCGCGCACGATGGTCTCGACTTTGAGTTCGCCTGTGGAGTACGCCCATTCGCCGTCAATTTTCTTGAAGTACGCCATCTCGTGATGAGTTTCGCGGATGTGCTTTTGCGTGTAGACGGCTTCAAATTCCACGAGACCTTCCGTGTCGCTTGCCGTGCCCTTTTCCGTGCGCAGAATTCGCAAGCCGTGCCAAGTGGAATTGCGGCTCCAATCTTCCGTGGCTTTGCGGTCGATTTGCGCGATTTGTTCCGAAGATTCGCACGAGTTGATGATGAATTCGATTTCTTGTTTGACGTAAGATGAATAGCGCGCGCGCATCAAGTCTTCAGCCGTCGCCGCCTTTTTTGTTCCTTTGATGATTGGCTCGCAGCATTCGCCGTAAGTTTTTCCCGAGCCGCAAGGACATAGATTTTCGTTTTTTTCCATTCTGAAATTGTAGCAAAAAAAAGCGGAAAAAGCAAGTGGAATTCATTCGCAAATTACGCGCTCACGAATCAAGCCGTCCACCGCCAAATCCAAAGTCTCGCGAATCGCGCCGATGGAATTCTCGCCCAAGACGGAAAATCTGAAAACCGAAGAAAGAATCAAACTGTAAAGCATTTCGTAAGTCGTGCGGACATTCATTTTTTTGAACTCGCCGTCTTTCATTCCGCGAATGAGAATTCCGTCAATCAAATGGCGCATGCGAATCAGCCGCCGCCGGACACGCTCGCCCGGGTCGATGCCATTTTTCCTGCAATTCAAAAGATAGAAAAGCACCACGGAAAAAAGCCCTCTGTGTTTTTCGCATTCGTCTACCATCGCGCCGAGCGTTTTCCGCAACGTGATTTCCGCGCTGGAATTTTCTTCCGCGACAATTTTTTTCAGACGTGATTCAATTTCCGCGGTGAGCTGCTTGATGCTCCACGCAAAAATCTCGCGCTTGTTTTTAAAATAAATGTAAAGCGTCGTTCGCGTGATTCCGCAACGGTCGGCAATTTTCTGAAACGTCACGTCCTCATAGCCTTCGTCGATGAAAACTTCGAGCGCGTTCTGCAAAATTTCTTGGCGACGTTTGTCATGTTCGACGACGACTGACATATTTCCCCTCGGCAATATTCACGCACAATGTGCATCAAGAATGCATATTGTGATTGTACATGTAAAAACATGTGTTCAATTTTCCCGCCTTCAAACTTTTCAAAAGCGGCGCATAATGCCCGACGCATTTTTGGAATTCGCGGTGCGAAGTGATGAATCCCATTTGCCAATTCGGAAAATTTTCAAAAAGGCAAGCCATTTCCTTGTAAAGGATTTCGGCCTCCGCCGCGTCGCCCAAACGCTCGCCGTAAGGCGGATTGGAAAGCAGCAAGCCCTGCGGATAAGGCGCGCTCAAATCCTTGAAGTCGGCGCGCACAAAATCCACGCGCTTTATTTTCGCATCGCTTCCGATTGACTGCAACGCGCGTCCCGCCATGACGCAGGCGCGTTCCACATTTTGCCTCGCGTTTTCAATCGCGCTCTCGTCGATGTCACTTCCCGTGATTCGAATCTCAACATCAGTTCGAATTTTTTCCGCTTCGATTCTGCGCAATTCTTCCGCGCGCTTTTTGTTGAAAAACGGCAAATTTTCTATCGCGAAATTTCTTCCCAAACCCGGCGCGACATCGCACGCGTAAAGCAACGCTTCGATTGGAATCGTGCCCGAACCGCAGAACGGATCGTGCAAAGGAGTTTTCCTGCGCCAAAGCATCATCTGTAAAAGAATCGCCGCCGTGGTTTCGCGCATCGGAGCAAGCCCGCCCTGCGTCCGATAACCGCGCTTGTGGAGCGGCTGCCCCGAAAGGTCGAGCAGGACTTGGACGCGATCATTTTCCACATAAATGCGGACGTCGCTTTGCGCGCCTGTTTCGGGCAGGGAATTCATCCGCCAGACTTCGCCCAACTTTTTATAAATTGCCTTTTGCGCCATCGCTTGAATTGTGTGCTCGGAATCAAGCCGGCTTTTGTAAACGCGAACTTTGTCCACGACTACGCGCGAATCTTTTTTGAGATAGTTCTGCCACGGCGCGGCGTAAATTCCGTCGAAAAGCAAATCGAAATTGTCGGCATGAAATTCGGCGACTTCCAGAAAAACGCGGTCGGCGGTGCGCAAGCACAAATTCGCAAGAAACATCGCGTCGTCGTCGCCCGAAAACGCCACGCGCCCGGGAATTTTTTCCGCGGCGGAAGCGGCGAGTTTGTAGCCGAGATACTTTATTTCATTGCCCAAAATTTTTTCCGCGCCCACCGCGCACAAAGCCACGAGATTGTTCATTGTTTGAGTGTAGCATTTTTTCGCGATTTATGCTAGTGGGGGAATTATGCGCGTTTTATGTTTCGCAAGTTTGCAAGTGCGGAAAATGCCTTTTGCTGGGCAGGCGTCAGTTCTGGGCAATCTTCATCATAAGCAACAGGCTTTTTCGCCGCCACTTCAATTTGTTCAAGCTGCTCCTTCGTAGGTTTTGAATTCTTTGTAATTACAATTCTAGTTGTTCCCATAATACAATTGCTCCTCTTTTTTCGAGGCAACACGCCCGGAAATAATCCTTGTAGAATCGCCGCGTTCGGTATAAACCACAAATAAAACTTTTTCAACTCTTCCCAAAACTATGTATCTGTCTTCCTCGACACTATGCTCGGAATCATAAAATTCAAGACGATTTGAATCCGCAAAAACCAATGCCGCAATATAAAAATCAATTCCATGCTTTTCAAAGTTAAGCGAATTTTTGTTGTCATCCCACTCAACAATTCTGCCGGCGATTTCAGTTTTCACATAGAAATTCTACCTTAAAAATATATTTTTGTCAACGTTTAAAAATGGCACTAAACTAGCGTGTCATTTTTAACTTCGAGTTTTCTGCGAAAACTCGCCTATTGTAGTACAGTTTCTCACTTCGTTTCGAAACGACTTTTTCAGCAACTCCCGAATTTGAAGATTCGCTCGTTGTTAAAAATTAAGGAACATTTAAAATGAGCGACTGATTTGCGTCGCTCATTTTAACTTCGAGTTTTCTGCGAAAACTCGCTTATTGAATTGCCTGCTCGCGCAGGCGAATTAAGCGTCCTCGGAAGTTGAAACTTCCTGCGGTGCTTAATTTTAAGGAACATTTTTATTCGAATAGAAAAAATTCACAAATCAATCCCGTAATTTCTTTCGCAAAAAATTTCCATTCACGCGCATTTTTTCCTTGAAAAAAATTTGATTTTGGGTTATCTTATAATATAAGACCAAAAAAAACGCGCAAATATTTTGCCGCGATTTTGCGCAAAGGAGTTTTTATGGCAGACAAAAAATTCGATTTTACGATAGAAGAACTTGGACCTTGCAAGTTCGATTCGCCGATTGAGCTTTCCAATGTGGTGGGCGACCACAAAGCGAATTATGTCAAGGACGATTCTTTTGTACGCAACGACATAAAAGTTTATGACAAAAACCAGCCGGACGATTTGACCGTGGCGAACCTTTTGCAAAAGGCAGGTCCTCGCGAAAAGATTTATTTTGACCCGAAAACCGTCAATGCGGGAATCTGCACATGCGGCGGACTTTGCCCCGGACTCAACGACGTGATTCGCGCGATCGTGCGCTGCTTGTGGAAACGCTACGGCGTGCATTCGATTCACGGATTCCAATTCGGCTATCAGGGATTTTTCGAGGAAAACGGCTACGACACGATTATGCTTGATCCGTACAATGTCGACGAAATCCACAAAATCGGCGGTTCGTTTTTGGGAACGAGCCGAGGCGGCGGACAGCGCGTCGGAGAAATTGTCGACACGATAGTCAAAAAGCACATCAACATGCTTTTCATAATCGGCGGCGACGGCACTCAGCGCGGCTCGCTCGACATCGCGAACGAAGTCGCCCGGCGCGGCTTGGAAATTTCTGTCATCGGAATTCCAAAAACCGTCGACAACGACTTGCAGTTCATCGACCGCTCGTTCGGATTCGAAACTGCCGTACAAAAGGCGAAGGATGCCGTGGCCTCGATTCACATGGAAGCGCATTCTCAGATAAACGGAATCGGCTTGGTAAAACTGATGGGACGCGAATCGGGCTTCATCGCGACGGCGACGGCTCTCGCTTCGCACGAAACGAATTTCTGCCTCATTCCGGAAGTGCCGTTTGACCTGCAAGGACCGAACGGACTTTTGCACCATCTCGAAGTTCGCCTCGAAAAACGCCATCACGCAGTGATTGTCGTGGCGGAAGGCGCGGGACAGGAATTGCTTTCAAAGACGAACCAAAAGGACGCTTCGGGCAATATCAAGCTCGCCGACATCGGAACGTATTTGCGCGATGAAATCACAAATTATTTCAAGGAAAAGAATATCCAAATCAACTTGAAGTACATCGACCCGGGCTATCAAGTGCGCGCCGCGGTGACAAACGCGAACGATTCGATTTACTGCGAGCGACTCGGCAACAATGCGGTTCACGCGGCGATGGCAGGAAAAACGAAAATGGTCGTGGGGCTTGTTCACGACGAGTACGTCCACCTGCCAATCCAAATGGTGACGGCGCAACGAAATGTCGTAGACCCCGAAGGCGCGTTCTGGCGCGACGCTTTGGATGCCACGGGACAGCCGATTCTCATGGTGAACGACGTGGCCGCCGCAAAAGAGCGAATTGCGCAAGCGATTGTCGATGCCGGAAAAAAGCCTGCGGAAAAATAGCGTCAAGATTGAAGCGATTGAGGCGACGGAAAATTCAAACAGTTGCGATTCGGAATTAGACGCAGATTCTCACGGTGCGTGAGCGACGGCGTAAAATAAAATTCCCGATATGAAAACGGCGATAGCTGTATGAGCGCAAATAAAAAAGATAGGACACAGATTTAGAGAGTGTGAAATTATGAATTGGATAAAATCTGCGTCTTATCTGTGCTGATATGTTGCTCTGTTCCGTTTCGTTATTAGGAAATTTATTTACATCGCCACTTGTGTAGTGTGCAATCTGCGTTTGTCCGCGTCAAATTATTTTATGCGACAGAATTCAATATTAGGATGAAATTTCAAAATGGCTTACGAAGTGACAGCGACGCGCCGCCGTCCGCAAAAATTCGAAGACCTCATAGGTCAGGAATTTGTGGCGGCGACGCTTAAAAATTCTATACAAAGCGGAAAAATTGCCCACGCTTATCTCTTTTCTGGGCCGCGCGGTTGCGGAAAAACTTCCACGGCGCGAATTTTCGCGAAGGCTTTGAATTGCCAAAACGGGCCTACCGCCACGCCTTGCGGGGAATGCGCCGCCTGCCGCGAAATCACGAAAGGCTCAAGTCTCGACGTAATCGAAATTGACGGCGCGTCCAACACGAGCGTGAACGACGTTCGGCAAATCAAGGACGAAGTGCAGTTTCCGCCGAATTCTTCGCGCTACAAAGTCTACATCATCGACGAAGTGCACATGCTTTCCACCAGCGCGTTCAACGCGCTTTTGAAGACAATCGAAGAGCCGCCCGAATATGTCATTTTCATTTTCGCCACGACGGAATTGCAAAAAGTGCCGGCAACGATAAAAAGTCGCTGCCAACAATTCAATTTTCGGCTTGTCGCCATTGAAAAAATCAAAGAGCAGCTCGCGGCAGCTGCGGCAGAAATCGGAATCCAGGCGGACGAAGAGGCTTTGTTTTGGATCGCGCGGGAATCCACCGGCTCGATGCGCGATGCCTACACTTTGTTCGACCAAGTGGCGGCGTTCAGCGAAAATCACATCACTTATGAAAAAATCCGCGACAAACTCGGACTTGTCGGCACGGAAAGGCTGAACGCGCTTTTTGAAGAATGCGCGGCGCAAAATGTAGGCGGCGTTCAAGAAAGGCTCGAAGAATTTTTGCAGGCGGGAATTTCCATCGAGCAGCTCATCACGAACAGCGCGGATTATGTGCGAAGCCTTTTGCTTATAAAAAGCGGCGTTACGAAAGAATCGCTTTTGGGGCAGGATGCGTCCCGTTTCAGCCAAAAAGTTTTATCGGCGTGGAACGGCGTCCAGCTTGAGCGCGCGCTTTCGATTTTCTTGCAACTTTATCGCGACATCCGATATTCGCTTTCGCCGCGCTATGAAATCGACTTGGCATTCAGCAGACTTTGCTGGCTCGTCGAATACGTTTCGCCTGCGGAAGTGAAACAGGCGGTGGACAAAGCCCGCGACTTGCTGGAAAGTCCGCTACAAAATCCGGCGCGGCAAACGCAAAACGGAACGCCACAATCTTTTAGCAATGGCGCGGAAAATGCGCAGAGCGGCGCGCCTAAAGAATTCCACTTTGCGCCATTGAATGTTTCTCAAAATTCAAATTCGCAGAATTCTGATTCCGAAAATTCAGCGGAAGGAAATTCGGGCGGACAAGTTTTTTCGCAGGAAAATTCAGATGAAAATTCCGGCACGAATTTTTTTACAAGCCGCGAGTTTTCGCGCTTTTCGCACAGCGAAAATGCGAGCGACGCGAGCAAGCAAAAACTCGATAGCACGATTGTGCCGTACGGCGCAAATACGCAAGGCTTGCGACAAAATTCAATTTCACAAAATTCAGTTTTTCCAAAATTCAATATTGAAAATTCTGAAGATTTGGGCGAACGAAATTCTTCGGCGCAAGTCCCGTCGGACAATCCATTTCAAAATTCTGCGGAACAGATTCAAAAGGAAAATTCGACTCGACAGGATTTCATCCAAAACATTCCGATTGACGATTCGCTTCAAGGAAAGGCAATCGCGGCGATTTTAATCGAGGACGAAGTTTTGGCTTCGCTTTTGAAAAACACGAAAAATTGGCGCGCGAACGGCGAAACGATTTTCGTCGACGTTTCCGACGAATTCCAAAAAAATCAAATCGACTCGAAAATCCAAATAATAAACAAAGCGATTTCCGCCGCGCTCGGGAAAAATTACTTTTTTCAAGCGCAAGTCGACACGACAGACGAGCAAGATTCACAGACAGAAATTCCGCAAATCGTGAACACGCTTTGCAAAATTTTCAAAGGAACAATTATGGGAGGAAAAATATGAATCCGTTCGATTTGCTCAAAAATTTGAACATGGACTCGATGAAGGAAAATTTGGAAAAGGCGCAGGCGGAACTCGGCGCGATGGAAGCGACCGGCTCTTCGGGCGGAAACATCGTCAAAATCACGATGAACGGACGCATGGAAATCACGCGCGTTCAGCTCGATCCGATTTGCGTTGATCCGCGCGACATAAAAATGCTCGAAGATTTAATCATCGCCGCGCACCACGACGCGATGGCAAAAATCCGTGAGCAGATAAAAGAAAAATCCGGTCCGTTTCTTGGCGGCTTGGATTTGCCAGGGCTTGGTTTATGAATGCAATCGAAGAACTGGTGGAAAGTTTTTCGCGACTCCCAGGAATCGGAAAAAAGAGCGCGGGCAGAATCACGAATTTTCTTTTGAAAGCAGACAGGACTTATGTCGAACGCTTCGGCGCGCAAATGGCTTCGCTTCAAGACAAAATCCATCCCTGCCCGATTTGCGGAAATTGGACCGAAAAAGATCCTTGCCCGATTTGCTCGGACACATTGCGCGACAAAAGCGTGATTTGCGTGGTGGAGCAGCCGCAGGATGTTTCCACGATAGAATCGTTCCACGAATTCAACGGGCTTTTCCACGTTTTGGGCGGCGTGATTTGCCCTGTAGAAGGAATCGGCCCTGACGAACTGAACATCGCACCGCTCGTGCGCCGCGCGAAAGAAGGCGTGCAGGAAATCATCATCGCCACGAATCCCACCGTTGACGGAGACGTGACCGCGCTTTATTTGCAGCGGATTTTGTCGCAACAGATTTCGGCAAAAATCACGCGGCTCGCATCCGGGCTGCCCGTGGGAGGTGATTTGGAATACGCCGACAGGCTCACGTTCGCACGAAGTTTTCGCGGACGGACGGAGATTTAGGAAACGCAGAATTGAAAATTGGAATGATTAAACTGAACAATCGTTAAAAAACTTCATTACATTTATAAAAGAAGTTATTGTCCGCGACAGATATTTTTCATTGTAGTTATTTTCATGCGCAGATAAATTTCCTTCTTTTCGAATTTTATCCAATTCATCAAACACTTCAAAATCTAATTGGCTAATTTTAAAAAGCGTTTTTAAAGTTTCAAGAACTGTCCTTAAACAAAAATCCTTGCCGAAAGAAGAAATCAAGTCAGGAAAAAGAAAACGCAGTTCAACTTCCATCGCAGTCCTAAAATGCACGATTTCAGAACTCGCTTCGGAATCGATTCGCGACAAAGCGGAAATCCCAAGATAGCGGCATTCATCGAGCAAGTTTGTGAATGTATGCATCGTGTGAAAAGAGTCCCATTGCAACTTGTACAATTTTTCATAGCCCGCAGAATCAAAATGCGTGGAATTTCTTTCAATTCGATTTATCGCAAACGCCGCGACATTTTTCCAATGCGGAACAGGAAAAAGTTCTCGCGCCTTTTTGTAATTTTCTATTGTCGCGTCATCAAGTCCAAGAGCTTCGTAGGCTTCGCCCATTTCGTAGAAAACCATTCCATCGTTTGGATATTTTTCAAGCAAAGGAGAAAAAGCGTTCGCTGACGAATCCTTTGCCAAAACCATTTTCTGATTCGCCGAAACGGATTCTTTCCAAATATCGCGCCAAATTGACATAAGTATTATCCTCACTAATTGTTTATAATTTTCAAATCATTTTAAAATGTCTTAATGTTGCTTTTATACATTCGCTCTTGCTTTCAGGACAAGGGTTTGTTCTCTTGTCTTTTGAAATTCTGTTTGGCGCGTGACGCATTTTTAATCCACATTGTTCCTTTATGTCGGCAATCCAACAAGTTTTTACACACAAATTGTATGTTTCTTTGATATAATTTTGAATTTGCTTATATGTAGTCATAAAAACTCCCCAAAAAACATCTATAAGAGTTATTTTACTACATTTTATATGTAGAATCAATATCCTTTTTTGCAGAATTTAAGGTAGAAATATTCAATTCAAATCGCCACAAATTATTGGCATAATTAGTTATGCAGGGAATCGAGTTAAAAAAATTGCTCTCTTCAAACTTAAAGCGCAAAAGAAAAGAGCAGAATCTTTCACAGTTTGAACTCGCAGAAAAAGCAAATGTGTCAGAAGACACAATAAAAAGCATCGAGCTTCTTCGCCAGTGGCCGAGCGAAAAAACGCTCGCCCAAATTGCGGAGGCATTGGGCGTAGAAGTGTTTTCGTTGTTTCTGACGAATTCGACGCAACTTTCGCTCGACACCAAAAAATCGCGAGAAATAAAAAAACTGATTGCAAAAAACATTCACGACTATGTAGACGAGATTTTCAGCGAACTATAAAAAGCCATAAAAAAAGCCCGCTCAAAAAGCGGGCTTTCCGAATTCCTTTAATTTTTAACAATGAAGAAACTTTCAACTTTCGAACTGTTAAAAAAGTCGTTTCGTAGTGAAATGTTTTCGCAACAAGTATGCAAGTCGAAGACTTGCTATCGAAGTTTCAAGCGGAAACGACGATAGATAAACAAGTTTTGTAAAAAAACTCGATTTAAAGAAAACGGCGCAAGCCTCACAGGAATTGTCATTGCGAGCCGAAGGCAAAGCAATCCACAATTTTCGGAGCAAACAAAAACTCGTTAGCAAATTTTTGATTTGAAATATATTTTGCCGTTCGCTCTAAACTTTCTTTAAAAATTAAGCGCCTCAGGAAATATCAATTTCCGAGGACGCTTAATTCACCTATTATTCTAGCGCAAGAGGCTGAGAACATTCTGCGACTGCTGGTTCGCCTGTGCGAGCATCGCCATGCCGGCCTGCGTAAGCACTTGGTCTTTCGTGAACTCGACCATTTCGGAAGCCATGTCAGTGTCGCGGATGCGGCTTTCAGAGGCCTGAAGATTTTCGGCTCCGATATCCAAACCGACCACCGTCATTTCAAGGCGGTTCTGGTATGCACCGAGGTCGGCACGCTGCTTGTTGATTTTCATCAAAGCCTGATCCAAAGTGCCAATCGCGCGGTTCGCCTCGTCGGGAGCGGCAAGAGAAATCTTCGACTCGTCGCCGACATTGCGGATTCCCAAAGCCATCGCCGTCATCGTTCCGATGTAAACCTGAGTGCGCTGATCCATGTTCGCGCCGATGTGGAACCACATAGAGCCGGTTACGACATTTTCGCCAGTCGGGCGAGCAAAGCGGCCTGTAAGCATATTCATGCCGTTGAACTGCGCCGCAGATGCGATGCGGTCGACTTCGTCTACGAGAGAAGAAACCTCGACCTGAATCATCATGCGGTCTTCGTCAGAATAAATTCCGTTTGAAGACTGGACGGCCAATTCACGGATGCGATGGATGATATCCTCAGTTTCCTGAAGATAGCCTTCTGTCGTCTGAATGAATGAAATGCCGTTTTCCGCGTTTTCTGAAGCCTGGTTCAAACCGCGAATCTGTGCACGCATTTTCTCAGACACTGCCAAACCGGAAGCATCATCACCCGCGCGGTTGATTTTCAAGCCAGACGAGAGTTTCTCCATGCTCTTTTGGTTTGCAAGTTCAGTGTTTCCTTCTGAACGCTGCGCAAACATTGCGCTCATGTTGTGATTGATAACCATAACGTATCTCCTTACATGTTTTTTTGAGCAGCCTATTGAAACAAGTCCAATAGAAGAACCCGGTTTGCTCCCGCCGGTTCTCACCACCCTACATAAATTTTATCGGAGTTTGAAAAAAAGACTTAAGCGAAATTTCAAAAAAAATGTAATTTTCTCCGCATTTTCGATTGACAAATTCACTTTATTCTATTATTATTCTATTCTAGAACTATCTTATACATTAGGAGAATGTCATGAACATTTTGTTTGTCGTTCTCCCGGTCGCGGGCATAGTTCTTGGATGGACAATTCGCTGGCTGTATGCCAGATTTCAATTATCTGCGTCAGAACAAAAAGCTGAACGTGTAAAGCAGGATGCAATTAGAGAAGCTGAAGCTCAGAAAAAAGAAATTTTGCTAAACGCAAAAGATGAACTCATTCGGGAACGAAAGCAGCAGGAACGGGAGACTCGCGAACAGCGGGCGGAAGTACAGCGATATGAGTCGCGCGTAAGCCACAAGGAAGAACTTCTCGACCAAAGGGCGGCGGCCTTTGAAAAGCAGGACAAGGAATTCGCCGAAAAGTTGAAGAATCTCGAAAAGCGCGAGGAAGTCGTTTCCGCGCAGGAAGAGGAATACCGCCGCGAATTGGAGCGGATTTCGGGACTCTCCGCGCAGGAAGCCAAGGATTTGATAATCCGCAACCTCGAAAACGACGCGCGGCACGACGCCCAAGCCTTGCTCAACAAAGTGGAGCAGGAAGCGCAGCTCAACGCCGAAAAAAAGGCGCGAGATATTTTGGTCACGACGATTCAGCGGATTGCGACAGAGACCACGAGCGACATCACGGTGGCGACTGTCTCGCTTCCCAGCGACGAGATGAAGGGCCGCATAATCGGACGCGAGGGCCGCAACATCCG
>JAAGKN010000605.1_pt1 | contig 74777 bp, 60 predicted proteins | sample 6206371 | NCBI WGS metagenome assembly JAAGKN01 (sample SAMN11533720, study PRJNA540317) | gut metagenome | isolation source: fecal pellets from male and female animal of same cohort | host: Peromyscus leucopus | place: USA:CA | collected 2017 | reverse complement strand
ATCCATAAATTTTTTCATCTTTAATATCCGTCCCTTCCGCTTCGCTCAGCCATAAAACACTTTTCAAATGTTCCCCGCCAGACTATCTCTGCACACGCCCGGAAGCGTCTCCGCCTGCCAGCTTCAAGACCTCATCCACCGTCACCATATTGAAATCTCCTTCAATGGAATGTTTCAGACAGGATGCCGCCACCGCAAATTCAACGGTATTCTGTGCATCATATCCGTTTAAACATGCGGCGATCAGACCTGCTCCGAAACTGTCCCCGCCGCCCACACGGTCAACGATGTGCATCTTATATTTTTTACTGAAGAAATAACCATCCCCGTCATACAGCATAGCCGACCACAGGTTATCATTTGCGGAGATTGACTCCCTTAGGGTGATCGCCACCTTTTCAAAACCGAAACGGTCTGCCAGCTGCTTTGCAACACTCCTATATCCTTCGTGGTTCACTTCGCCCGCATAAACATCCGTATTCTCAGCCCTGATGCCAAATACATCCGCCGCATCTTCTTCATTTGCAATGCATACATCCACATACGTACAGAGCTCACCCATAACCTGCCCTGCTTTTTCCTTGCTCCACAGCTTATTCCTGTAATTTAAATCGCAGGATATCTTAATTCCCGCTTCCTTGGCTGCCTTACACGCCTCAAGACATATCCCCGCCACATTGTCATTCAGCGCGGGGGTGATCCCTGTGAAATGGAACCACTCTGCCCCTTCTAAAATCGCTTCCCAGTCAAAGTCATCTTTTGACGCCATGGCAATGGAAGAGCCAGCACGGTCATAGATCACCTTTGACGGTCTCTGGGATGCCCCTTTTTCCAGGAAATAAATACCGACCCTGTCTCCCCCGCGCACAATCCCGGAGGTGTCCACCCCGAACCTTCTCAATGAATTGACTGCCCCCTGTCCGATCTCATGTGCCGGGAGCTTCGTGACGAAGCAGGCATCAAAACCGAAATTTGCAAGGGACACCGCCACGTTTGCCTCTCCTCCGCCATAGGTAGCACCGAAACTTTCCGCCTGCACAAAACGATAATATCCTTCCGGTGCCAGCCTCAACATGATCTCACCGAATGTAACGACTTTTTTTCCCATATTCTGCTTCACTTTTATCCCATACCTTTCCGCGGTCTGCCGGCCTTGTACCGCAGACACACATCCGCATCATTTATTTCTGATCTCAGCTACCAGTCCCACTGCTTCAGCGGTCAGCCTCTTTACTTCATCAAATTCTCTGTTTTTAATCAGGTCCGCTCTTACCATCCAGCTTCCCCCACACGCCATAATCCTGTCATAAGACAGATACTTCCCAAGATTGTCAGCATTGATACCACCGGTAGGCATGAACCTGATGTCCGTATAGGGCGCTGCCAGTGCCTTAATCGCGGCAATACCGCCGAACTGCTCCGCGGGGAAAAACTTTATGACCTTCAATCCCCGTTTAACCGCCTGTGCTGTTTCCGAAGGCGTAATACATCCCGGAAATACCGGTATCCCCTTTTCCAGACAGTAATCCACGATCTCCGCATCAAATCCCGGACTGACAATGAACTTTGCTCCCGCATCCACGGCACGGTCAGCCTGCTCTGTGGTAAGCACCGTCCCTGCTCCTATGAGCATTTCCGGATATTCTTTTGTCATAATCTTGATTGATTCTTCCGCCGCTTCAGTACGAAATGTAACTTCTGCGCAGGGAAGTCCGCCATCGCATAACGCCTCAGCCAGAGGCAGGGCATCTTTTGCATCATTAAGTACAACTACCGGAACTACTCCCAGTTTTTGAATTATTTCTATTTCGTTCATTTAATCCGCCACTCCTTTCCAAGTCATAAATGTGCTGTGAAGATTTTAGCAGCTCTTTTTCACTTCGCTCTCCTCAGACATATTTCTGCAGTGTACTGCGGACTGCTCCCGGTCCTGCGATCAGTTCCTTAAAATAGCCGCATACCTTATCTGCCATACCCGCCTCATACAGATTGACACCAAATATCTTTGCATTTTCCATGATCGGTCTTATGACATCTTCCACATCGGTATCTCCGAGTCTGATCCCCTCTATCTGCGGGCAGATTTCAGCAAGCAGCGGATCCGGGCTCAGCTCAAAGTGCTTCCCTTCATCGTCCACTGCCATCAGGTATCTCATCCATCCTGCAAAGACAAGCGGAATCATCTGCAGATCATCAACTTTCAAGTTTTCGTCCGCCGCATAAGCCTTAATAGTCTCCCCGAACCGGACCGCCAGTTTCTGGGAAGTATCCGTTGCAATCCTCTGTGGTGTGTCCGGCATAAACGGGTTCGGTACACGTACCTTGAGCACTGTATCAATAAACTCTTTTGGGCTTAAAATTATCGGATCGACTACCACCGGAAGCCCTTCTTTATATCCCACTGTCTCCACCAGCTTTACGAGTTCCCTGTCCTTCATCTCATCAGAGATTTTCTTATATCCAAGCAGGCATCCGAAAATGGCAAGGCAGGTATGGAGCGGGTTCAGGCAGGTACATACTTTCATCTTCTCTACTTTGTCTACCGTCGTGCGGTCCGTAAACATAACGCCGCCTTCTTCCAGCTTCTGCCGTCCGTTGGGAAAATCATTCTCAATGACCAGATATTCCGTTTCTTCTGCGTTTACAAAAGGTGCAACATATGTATTTTTAGACGTGACGACCGGTTCTAATTCTTCCACGCCGTCTTTCCGTAAAATGGCTTCCACAGACGCATCCGGCCGGGGCGTGATCTTATCGATCATGCTCCATGTGAAAGATACCTTTTCGGAATCAATATACTCCATAAATCCGGCATCTGCCTTTCCGTTTTCCATCCAGGCTCGTGCAAATGCCGATACCGCCGCATACAGCTTATCCCCGTTATGGGAACAGTTATCCGTGCTGACCATGGCAATGGGTTTTGCTCCCGCGCAGTATCTGGCATAGAGCAGGGAAGACACCTTCCCCATATAGCTTGCCGGCCGTTCCGGTCCTGCCGCAAAATCTGCCTCCACATCCGGCAGCTGTTCCCCTTTTGCATTGGCCAGGCTATAGCCTTTCTCCGTGATCGTAAAGGTAGCCATCTGCAGGGAATCCTTCTCAAAGATTTCCTTCAGCCTTCCATATGCCGTCTCATTACCTGAATCTAAAGGATGGGCTTCCGCCACGCTTCCTATCACCCTCTTATCAATTGTTCCATCTGCCTTAAGTGTCACTGCGATCCCCAGATTGTCATGTGCATCGTACATCTTTTTCACAATCTCATAATCGAAGCCTTCCGCGACAATTAATCCTCTGTCCAGCTTTCCTTCATTCAGCATTTTCTCCACGATTGCGGCATGGAAGGCACGGAACAGGTTGCCTGCACCGAAGTGTATCCAGAACGGATTTTCTTTTGTTGCCTCCCTCATCTGTCCGATGTCATACTCTGGAAGGTGGTATCCTTTGTCTTCCCATTGTTTCCTGTCTGCAATTCCTTGTAAATCAACTTTCATCATAACCTCCATGATTTTACTCTGCTAAATCTCAAATCCGCACGAAAGAGATTGTTTCCCGTACATACCTCCTGCTTGGGAAAAGTCTACACAGCGGACTTCTTAATAGCTTCCCATAATCCGTTTAAGTATGCTGCCCCAAGTGCACGGTCATAAAGACCATATCCTGGCATTGCCACCTCATCCCAGATCATACGGCCGTGATCCGGTCGGATCGGCCCGTCAAATCCGATATCATATAATGCTTTCATGATCTCATACATATCAAAACTTCCGTCGCTGGAAAGATGTGCCGCCTCTTCAAAGTTGTCCGGCGTAATAAACTTTAAGTTCCGTACATGGGCAAAATGAATCCTTCCTTTCAGCGAACGGATCATATCCGGCAGGTCATTTTCCAGATTCGTACCGTAAGAGCCGGAACAGAATGTCACACCATTATGCGGGTTATCTACCATTTTCATCATACGGAGGATATTTTCCTTATTGATGATGATGCGTGGAAGACCGAATACACTCCATGCCGGGTCATCCGGGTGGATCGCCATGTTGATATCATATTTATCACAGACCGGCATGATTCTTTCCAGAAAATATTTCAGGTTCTCAAATAGCTTTTCATCATCGATGTCTTTGTACATCTCAAACAACTCTTTTACATGAGCCATACGCTCCGGCTCCCAACCCGGCATGACCGTTCCGTTCATATCCCCTGCAATGGACTCAAACATCTTCTCCGGGTCAATGGCGTCCACCGCTGCCTGTGTATATGCGAGTACCGTAGAACCGTCCGGCCTTACACGCGCCAGTTCCGTGCGCGTCCAGTCAAACACCGGCATGAAGTTGTAGCATACCAGATGGATATCTTCCTGCCCCAGATTCTCAAGTGTTTTGATATAATTATCGATATATTGCTCCCTTTCCGGCACGCCGGTCTTGATCGCATCATGAATGTTGACGCTCTCTATGCCTGCGATATGCAGTCCGGATGCCTCCACTTCATCTTTCATGCCGCGGATTCTCCCCCTGTCCCATACTTCACCGGGCTGAGTATCATATAATGTTGTAATAACTCCGGTAACGCCCGGTATCTGCCGGATCTGTTTTAATGTCACCGTATCGAACTTAGAGCCATACCATCTCAGTGTCATCTCCATATAGTTGCCCTCCTTTTATTATTTTTACTTATTCAGCCTCTCAATATCTTTACGACATTCCCCTCAGTAATCCCATTTTCATTAAATGCATCCACACGCACATAATATTCTTTTCCCTTAACCAGCGCCCCTATACGCTGCTCATTTCCGAATACCATATGACTGTGATAGAGTTTATCGGGCTGACTGCCCCACAAAATATTATAACCTGTGGCATTTGTACCTGCTATTTTCACCATCATATCCAGCTCATTTTCCCTATACGCTTCAAACTCCGGTACTTCCGGCTTTTCCCCATCGCCTACGCCAAATATGCGTAAACCTGAAATGCAGGCCGTTTGCCCATATGGTACTTCGATTACCGTCAGTTTCAGGAACCGTGCCTGAACGCCTTCCGGCCTTACAATCAAGTCATGAGGTAAGTCCGTATCTGCTTCTGACTTATCCTCTATCATAAAATAATTTTTACCATCCAGGGAACCCTCCAGTTTCCAGCGGGTCACATGGTCTTTCTCTTCGATATAACGAGCTTGCGTAGTTCCACGGATTTTCCCCGGCACAGGAATATCGATACCATCATCTGCAAAATTAATCTGTACAGCGTTTACCGTATAACTTTTTTCCAGATCTACCTGAATCCACTCACCACACTTAGCTGTTGCGGCACGCCACCATGTCTGCACATTTTCATCTACAGCATATTTCGGTTCTTTTTTCTCTGTAAAGGAAGACGCAGATGCCGTTTTCCCGTAACTTAATAGATACCATTGAGGCTCCTTCCATGGGTTCATCCTGTCGTCTTCTACTTCCATCGGCCAGTCACCATAACGCTGGTTACAGAAAAGCTCGCCGTCTTCATCAAATCCTGCTGTCCAGATTCCTACGCGTCGTTCAAATGTATGGTTCATACTAATCCGCATCGTGGATGCATGCCACAGATTCCCTTGTTTGTCCCACATCGTCGAGCCATGCCCGGCTCCCGGCAGGAAGCCGCCCGGCTTATAGGAATATGGGTTATTATCCGCCAGCGTAAAAGGACCAAGGGGAAAATCGCTCACATAAACCCCGTCACTATATACATTGTACTCTGCACCTGTACATGCATACTGGAGATAATACCTGCCTTGATATTTATCCATCCACGCGCCTTCAATAAATGGCTTACGGCTCACATGTCCATGTAACTGCATAACCATACTCTCCGGCAGCATCGCTTCTTCTATATGATGTGACTTTAGGAACTCCTGATAACGCACTTCAATTTCTTCTTCCGGAAAAGGCGGTGCACAGTGATTCTCCCCGCTTCTCTCATACCCCTTTGTCCATGCGTCACCCCATATCAGTTCCTTCTTCTCCGTCAGAGGCTTCATAGTCTCAGGGGCAAGCTCTACGCCCCATATAGGCGTCTGATTAGAGCAGCCCCAGTAAAAATACATTCTGCCGTCATCATCTACGAAAAGATTCGGATCCCAGAAGGGAAACGTTCCCTTTATCTCCTCATAAGGTCCGTTTATAACGTCTTTGGTACGATAAAAACTGCATGCTTCTTCCTTTCTGGAAGCACAGAAATATACATAATCCCCCACCACTCTTGCATCCGGCGCATAATCATACAACGGAAGTGATTCCGGCAGACGGTGGCTTTCCCAATGCACCATATCCTCCGATATCCATACGCTAAGCGTCATAGATGCGAAAATATAATATTTACCTTGAAACTGAATCATCGAAGGGTCTGCCGCTTCGCGCGCCACCTGCACCGGCGCATCGCCGGACATTCCCTGAACCTGCGGTTTATTAAACTGATACCGGTAAGGTACATTTACCGGATTACAAAAATATTCCTTTCCCATAAACTATTTCTCCTTTCAGCAAAACTCAAACCACTGCCAGTCCATGCTGCCACTTCCTTTATATATAAAATATAAAGCATGTACGCCCGGCTCTATATGAAACTCCCCAGATTCCTCCTGCCAGTCCGCCGATGGGCGTACCGGAATAACCGCCCTGATTTCCCCATCCTTTTCATCCTGTACCAGCATTTCACCTTCTGCATTTCCCCGCACACTGATTTTAATCCGGCTGCTCTGTCTGATATCGAAGTATTTAAATCCGGCCCATGCGCCATCCCGCAGATTAGCAATATATTGATTGGGATTATCCTCTCTGTCTTCTCCATCCTGCGTAAAATAAGGATGCCTCTCTTCTCCTGCCGTTTTTTCTTTCTGGTACATGAAAGTTCCTCCGGCACTTGATAAATTGCAGGCAATTCGGGCTTCATATCTTCCTGTTCCCTGCAACGGTCCTCCATTTAAGCCGCAGCTTGTAACTTCTGTTTGTGTAATCCTTCCATCTTCTGCAATCTTTATCTGCTCTGCGCACATCTGTCGGGAATTACGGTGGCGGTTAGTATGCCGGTGATAAAATACATACCACTGTCCCTCTATTTCCACCAATCCGCCATGGGTATTACTCAGGTAATTCACAGCCTGCTCCTCTTCTACAATGCCGATATCTCCAATACTGACAATAATACCCCCATATCGGAACCCCTTCACAGGAGATTCGCTGACTGCATAACACAAATCATGGCTTTTAACTGAGGAATAAATCATATAATACCGCCCATTAATCTTCCGCGGGCTGCTTGCCTCAAAAAATCCATGCCCCTCAAAATCCGTTCCTTCCGCCAAAACCTCCCCGGGAACTGCCAGCACAGGCTCGCTCTTTAGTGTCAGCATATCCTTATCCAGTTCGACACAATATGAACCGTCTATCTGAAACATCCCTGCAAGATATTTCCTCATGGGTGCGTCTTTCAGATAGGACAACCCCGTATACAGATAGATTCTTCCGTCATCATCTTTTAGTACTCCCGGATCGAAATTAAATACATCTCCCTGTTTTTGTCCATATAAAATTCCGTCCGCATAACGGATATGTCCATAAAATTGATATTCCCCTGCCGGCTCGTCACAGACCGCCACAGAGACAGTGGACGAACGATGCAGACAGTAAAACAAATAATACCTGCCGTCTTCACCTACCTGCACATCCGGTGCAAATAGATGCTGTGTACCGTCTTCGTTTAGCGGGTCCTGCACGGAACGGTAAATAACTCTTTCTTTTTTCCATGCCCCCAGATCATCAATCGGCGCTGACCAGCACACATAATCATTCATGCAAAAATCTTCCCCGTCAAACCGGTCATGACTTCCGTAGACATACACCCTGCTTCCGAATACATAAGGCTCCGCATCCGGTATATACTCATAACTCGGCAAAAACGGATTAAATGCTTGTATTTTCATTTCTTATGAACTCCTTTACATCATTATGAAATGGCCACTACAAAACGATTACCTGATATGACCTCTACGCCTTGTTGACTTCGTATGAGTATTCTCCTGCACTAACTTTTTCCACCCTGCCGTCCGGAAGATAAACTTCCGCTTCCACCGGCACCGTTACCGTAATCATTACTTTCTCACCCTCATATTTCCATGCAGACTTGATTTCCCCTGCTCTGGAAAGATAAGACCCTGCTGCCCTTCCAAGACGTTCATCCGGATAAGGCTGTATTTTTACTTTACGGAAACCCGGCTCCAGAGGCTTTATCCCTAAAATATATTGATAGTAAAATTCTCCTACACTGCCAAACGCATAATGGTTAAAGGAGACCATATTATCATCCGTTATTTTATCTTCATTTACTGTGCCATCTTCACGGATAGCATCCCACCGCTCCCATGTAGTTGTAGCCCCCCTGTCAATCTGATACATCCACCCCGGACATCCTTCCTGAAGCAGAACATCATAAGCAAGCTTCGTCTCTCCAGCCTCCACCAGCATAGGAAGCAGATGCTCCGTAGCAAAAAATCCTGTCGTCAATCCTTCCCGCCGGACATTTTCCACAAACTTCTTCATAACCTTCTGACGCAGTTCTCCTTCCGGAATGACAAACTTCAACGCCATGATATACGCAGACTGATAATCATCCGCTACATCCCCATCCTCTTTTACAAACATTTGAAGGTAAGCATCTCTGGTTGCCTGATACTGTGCCTGATAACGTGCCGCATCCTCCACATAACCAAGCGCCTTTGCTGTTTCGCTTACCACCTTTAGGTCATGTACGATAAAGGAATTGGAAATGGGATTATTATGCTGTGCCTGCCATGCCATATCCTTTCCAAGCGCCAGCCAGTCACCTAAGGATACCCCAAGCCACAGATTCCTGCCCTCCATCTTCCGGATTTCCGCCTCCACAAATTTCTTCATACTTTCATACTGCTGTGGAAGCGCCTTTTCATCTCCAAACTGCCAGTACATCAGCTCCGGAAGAATCGTTACTGCATTTCCCCATCCCAGCATATTCACAAATCCAATTCCTGCCGGTCCGGTTTGGGGCACAGTGGCACAGACATACCCCTCCGAGTTATCAAGCTGCCCTAGTTCAAGGTCACGCAGGAAATTTTTCCAGAAATCATTCGTGTCAAAATTATATGCACCTGTTAAAGCAAACACCTGTCCATCCCCTGTATATCCCATGCGTTCATCTCTCTGGGGACAATCGGTGGGAACTTCCACATAATTGGATTTCTGCCCCCATACCTGATTCTCGAATAATTTCTGCACCTTCTCATGTCCGCATTCAAAGAACCCTGTCCGCCGCATATCCGTATAAAGGGCATACGCCTTTACCATCCCCGGCTTATACTCCGCCCCTGAAAGTTCCACGTAACGGAATCCCATATAGGTAAACCTTGGACGATAAGTCTTTTTTTCTGCCCCTGCATGATAAATGACAGTCGCCTTTGCCTTCCGAAGATTGGCAGTATACAGGCTGTCGTCTGGGTTCAGGATTTCTCCATGTCGGATTGTTAACGTCTCACCCTCAAAAAACTCTGGGTGAATCTCGACAATTCCCGCAAAATTCTGTCCGAAATCCAGAATAGTCTTTCCTTCTGATACTGTCACATTTTTAACTGGCATCTCTTCCTGTATACGCACTTCTGTCAGGGTTTTTTCCAATGCAAAATCTGTTGTTCCCGTATAGGCAACAGGATTTCCGATTACATTATTTCGCCCATCTGCAAAGTATATTTCTCCGTCATATTCTCCGGCATATTCATAGGGAGATTCCAGTTCGTCCACATCTATTCCAGAATGAATCTCTTTCTCGCTTCCATCGGCAAATTTAAGTTGCAGTATCCATGAAACTGCCGGCTTTTCTCCGTATATCTGCGTCTGGTTCTCACAGAGAAACCTTCCGCAGTACCAACCCTGTCCCAGATAAAAGACCAGCTCATTTTCCTTACTGCCCTCACCTCCAGTATTCAGAAATTCCGTCACATCATGCTCCTGATAAAGAACCCGGCGCGGATAGTAAGTATAACCGGGTGCAAACATCTGCTCTCCTGCTTTCTTCCCATTCAGTTCCGCTTCATATACCCCCAGTGCCGTAGAATAAAGTACGGCACTGACAACATTTTCTCCGGAAAATTTCTGGCGTAAAACTGCCACATCTCCCTCTTTATATTCCCTGTCTATGGTAATAAAATAATTTTTCAAATCCTGCATTTTGACTCATCCTTTCTAGGTGATAGACTATACTCATGGTAGTCGGACGAAATTATACATACTTTTTCATAAATTCCGCTGAAAGCTGTATGGATTTTACTGGTGATTTATGCACCCAGTTCTTATGGCTCTCCAGTATCACCGCATCCACTCCCGCCGCTTTCGCCTGCTCTACAAGGGCTTCCAGATTCATATTCCCATACCCCAGCTCCATGCTGTCTGATTTCAAGATAGGTGTCATCGATGCTCCTGTTACTCTGCTTCCCCTGTCATTGATATGGTAAAGCTTCAGTCTATCTCCCAACTGCCGCATCAACTGTAACGCATCCACTCCCGCTTCCGTAGGCCAATAAGAATCAAACTCAAAATTCACATACGCCGGATCCGTCTCTTCCATCAACATCCTGTATGCCGTCTTTTCTTTTGATACCTTGCGAAATTCACAGTTATGGTTATGGTATAAAAGTTCTACGCCGCCCTCTTTTAGTCCTTTTCCTGCTTCGTTTAAATCCTCCGCCAGTTTCCGGACTGCCGTTTCATCTGAGTAATCAAAACGGTACATCCCTGTTATGACCACATATTTTGTCCCGAATTTCTTCGCTTCTTCAATGACAGTTTGCGGCTCCCTCTGAATGGTTCCCAAATCCTCATGTACACTTACCACCGACAATCCTGCCGCCTTTACCAGACCTGCCCAGTCCAGATTCCCGCCTTTTCCTACCGGCATCCCTGCCATCTTCGTCATCATGCGCACCATAAAAGAAGTGGGACGGATCATAAATCCATTTAACTCAATCCCATCATATCCTGCTTTTTTAATAGCAGATAGTGTCTGCACAGCCTGATTTTCTTTTGCAGTCACTGTCCCAAGCATAATCTGCTGTACTGCTCTCATCGGCATTACGATATCCTCCTAATTCCATAATCATCTTTCCGGTCTTTTCATCAATCGGTAACTTTCTTAATCTTCTGCAAAGCATCATTCAGTGCCTTTATATCTTCCGGCTTTATCACATCTCCTGCTTGTTTCAGCATACTCTGCAGGGTCATTCTCTGCATCATGCGCTGCAGCGCCGGATTATCCTTCACACTCTCTGCCACATCTCCCCGGCTTGCTGACGCTTTAGCTGTCAGTCTCTGCACAATTGCATTTGCCTCCGGACTTTTGGCAATCTCGCCAAGTGTATCCCCAATTGAATAACAGTCCTTACGAAGGTCTTCCTTGTCAAACCAGTTGACAATATCGCCTTCTTTCACAAACAGATACTCTTTATTGACTTCAGCGACCTTCTTTATAGTAATTTCGTCCCTGTATTCGCCTGCCTGAGCAGTAACCGTATGAACACCCGATATTGGAACTTCAAAACAGAATACTCTGCTGCCATTCTGCTCTTCCACAAGTTTTCCGTCTACATACAATGCCACTAAAGGCTGATTAGAATACACCTTAATCTTTGTCACTTCCTCCGCCCGGTCTACATACCGCCGGCCGCACAGATGGACAAAAGCCTCTTTGCTCCAATACGCTTTATACAGATAAAATGCATCTTTTCTGAGCTCGCGGTCAATCGTTACCAATCCTTTTTGGTTTTCCCCATGTTTGCCGCCCTCGTCTCTTCCGTCAGCGGCAAAATCAAACATATTCCACACATGAGTCGCCCAGAGCCATGGACGCTCTTCAATCATACGCAGCATGTGCTCATGATACAGGCACTGATATTCTTCTGTATAATCCCCCCTGTCAGGCTGGGAAGAATGATATGCAGGATTTGCGTCCGCCCCGTATTCTGAAAATCCAATGCAGCGATCCGGGTAAGCACTGTGATACTCATCAAAGAATTCATCCGTTTGAACCATCTCTCCCACATACCAGCCAAAATAAAGATTATAACTATTGATATCCGGTATCTCCAGCAATGGGCTTTCCTTTTCTAACATAAATACATTTGCCATTACAGTTTTCCTTGTCTGATCCAGCTCATGGCATAACCGGTTCAGCTCCCGATGGTTCTCCATCAATTCTTCATTTACTGCGCTTGCTGCTGTGATCTCATTGGAAAGTCCCCAGCAGACAATCGACGGATGGTTATAATTCTGGATAACCAGTTCCCGCATCTGGCTTAATGTATTTTCTCTTCCTCCAGACATATGCATAGTAATATAAGGGATCTCCGCCCAGACGATGATTCCGTTTTCATCGCACAAATCATAGAATTCCTGTGCATGCTGATAATGGGCAAGGCGGATGGTATTTGCCCCCATCTCCCTGATTATCTCCATGTCGCGCACGTGATGCTCACGGCTCAGGGCATTCCCCGTTCCTTTGCAGTCCTGATGACGGCTTACGCCCCGCAGTGGATAGAAACGGCCATTCAAGAAAAAGCCCTTCTGCGGGTCAATAGAGAAATGACGGCAGCCGAATCTTACAGTGACTGCATCTCCACTTTCCAGTTCTGCTTTAGCTGTATAGAGGTAAGGGTCATCCACACCATCCCACAAATGTACCTTGGACAGTTCAAATTCCACTTTTGCATATCCTTCTGTAACCAAAGCCTGTTTTGTCTCCTCCGCAACCGTTACAGTGACCACATCAGCACCACCCTCTGTATACACTTCTACAGTTACCGTTGCGCTTGCCGCTTCTTTCCCTTCCCCAGCCAGAGTGACCACAGGAGTTACTTTAATCCCATCTCCCCCGTGATACTCCATAGCAAAATGACCCTCAGGCACTACGACGAGACGTACCATGCGGTACAGCCCTCCATAAAAAGTAAAATCGGCTTTTTGCGGATACACAGTTCCATTGTCCGAATTATCGACAGCGACCACCAATTCATTTTCCGCCGTTGTAAGTTTCTCTGTAATATCTACACGGAACCGTGAATATCCTCCTTTGTGATGAGCCAGTTTTTCTCCGTTTAAGTATACGTCCGCTGTCATGGCAGCACCGTCAAATTCCAGATAAGCCTTCTCCCCTGCTTCTAACTCCGGTTTTTCCAGAAGGCGGCGGTACCAGCAGGTTCCCCTGTGATAATCATTTCCTCCGTCCTGCCCGTCTAAAGCATTCCATGTATGCGGCAGTAAAACACCTGTCCCCTCTGCGGCTGCCGCTTCCTGAACATCCCCAGCATTTTTTACAAAAAACCAGTTATCTTTTAATTCCGTTATCTTTCTCATGTACTTGCTCCTCCTGTCCCTGTTTATTTAATTGTATTTTACCGCTTAACCTTTACTTATGTGTTTACTTTTTCCATAATATGTTTTTAAATTAATGAATTTTAAGACAGAATGAAAGAGACTGCCACACCATGTGAAAACCCGCAAGGGTGACAGCCTCATTATCAAACATAACCATATTCAAAAAACAAATACCTCTTGATAATAAATATCACAAACAACACTATTTATTACCTAACGCCTGATTCATGCCCTGAATCATCAACTCAATCTGTGCTGCCATCTCTGCACCAGCAAAGCTTGCCAGAGATTTTAGGGGCATTCCATGCATCATTGCCTTCATCATTTCTGCACCCGTACCAAGGGTATCCTCAACATTTTCTGTTGGATCTGACTGCATGGCTCCCATCGCTCCCTGCATATTCTGCATCAAACCTCCGATGATCGGTGCGGTCACAGGATGCGCCATAAGCTCTCCGATCGTTGTCGCTCCACTGACGCACAGCGGAAGCTGCCTTTCGGTCTTGAAGGAAAGTTCCCCTCTCAAAGCAATCTCGTCACTTGCATGTCCTATCAACACCTCGTAAGTTCCTGAAGGTGCATACCAATCGCCAAGCCCTTCATGGTAGAAAGATAAATCCCTTGCAGTAAGTGCAAATTCTACAGTCTTTGTCTCACCCGGCTGCAACTCTACCTTAGCAAAGCCCTTTAGTTCCTTCACAGGACGCCCTGCTGTGCCGTTTTTATCGCTGACATAAAGCTGTACTACTTCCTTACCGACCATACTTCCTGTGTTTTTAACATCTACAGTTACTTTTACGCAACCCTTATCATCCAGACTTTCTGCAGGCATATTCAGATTACTATACTCATATTCCGTATAAGAAAGTCCATGTCCGAATGCCCAGCGCACTGGCATTTTTCTGGCATCATAATAACGGTAGCCTACATAGATTCCCTCCGCATAATCCACATTTACTCCGTCACCGGGGAAATTCAGGTAACTTGGATTATCCTCCAGACGGAGTGGGAATGTCTCTGCCAGACGTCCCGAAGGATTTACTTCTCCATAAAGAAGTTTATCTGTTGCTTCTCCCACGCCCTGACCGCCAAGATACATTTCCAGAATAGCTGCTGTCTTATCTGCCCAAGGTACTTCAACCGGACTTCCATTGTGCAGCACAACAACCGTGTTAGGCTGTACTTTGATAACTTCCTCAATCAGTTTATTCTGGCATGCAGGAAGTTTCATATCCTTTCTGTCATAGCCTTCCGATTCAATCAGATCAGGCAGTCCTGCGAAAATAACTGCCACTTCAGCATCCTTTGCCGCCTGCACAGCCGCCGCCAATTCTCCCGCGTTTTCTTCATCCTTATCAAAAGGGAATCCTTTCACATAAGATACTGGTCTGCCTTTTTCCTTTGCACTCTCCAATGCGGAAGCTACTTTACTGGAATTAATATGACTGGAACCGCCACCTTGATAACGGGGTTTTTCAGCATATTCGCCAATGTATACTACTTTTCTTCCTTCCTTCAACGGAAGTATTCCATTATTCTCCAAAAGAACTGCACACTCTGTCTCTATTTTTACCGCTTTTTCATGATCTGCATCCCTGTCAAACACAGCTTCCGGATGGCGGTTATCCGCATAAGAAAACAATACCTTTAAAATACGCTCTACTGCCTTATCAAGCAGCGCCTCATCCAGACTTCCATCTTTTACTGCCGCAATGATCTTGGCATCATTTACCCCATGGCTGCCCGGCATCTCCAGATCAAGTCCTGCAACAATCCCTGTCACACGGTCTGCCACCGCGCCCCAGTCTGTCATAACATAGCCTTCAAATCCCCACTCGTCCCGTAAAATCTCTGTCAAAAGATGTTTGTTTTCAGAGGCGTATTCTCCGTTAATCTTATTGTAACTGCACATAATCGTCTTAGGCTGCGCTTCCTTTACCGCTGTCTCAAATGCAGGTAAATAGATTTCCCGGAAAGTACGTTCCGACAAATTAGAAGAACAACTCATACGGTTATACTCTTGATTATTTGCGGCATAGTGTTTCATGCTCGTTCCCACGTCCCAGCTCTGTACACCTCTGATATAGGAAGCAGCCATTTTTCCTGCAAGATATGGATCCTCGGATAAATATTCAAAATTCCGTCCACAGAGAGGGCTTCTCTTAATGTTTACAGCCGGTCCCAACAATACACTTAAATTTTCTGCCTGACATTCTTCCCCAAGGGTCTTTCCCATTTCGTTCATCAATTCCGTATCAAAGCTGGAAGCCGTGGCACAGGCTGCCGGAAAACAAACCGCCACAATACTCTCGCCAATCCCAAGATGATCTGCCTCGCCGGGCTGCTTTCTTAATCCGTGAGGTCCATCTGATACCATAACCTCCGGAATACCAAGTCTCTCCACTTTCTTCAAACGCCAGAAATCCTCGCCGGAACACATCCCGGCTTTCTCCTCCAATGTCATTTCAGAAATAATTTTCTTAAGATCTCTTTCCATAATCTCCATCCCATCCTCTCTTTCATTATATCGATATTGCTATTCCATCTTTACTTTTATGAAAATTTTACCCTCATTTATCCTTCCTGTATTGTCTGATTTTAATATACTTTATCTGATTTTAATCTTCCAAAAAATTTTTATCCACATGAGTTCTTCGGTACCGTGCCGGTGTCTCTCCTGTTACCTTCTTAAATACTCTGGTAAAATAACTTTGAGGAGAAAGATTCATATATTCTGCAATAATGGCAATTGACCGGTTAGAATATTTCAGCAGATTACAGGAAACCTGTATTTTTTCCTTCATAATATAATCCGTCAAGATCATTCCTGTTTGTTTTTTGAAAATCCCTGAAAGGTACGCCGGATGCACACCAATCTCTTTTGCAATTTCCTGTAATGACAATTTCTTAAAAATATTCTTCGCGACGTATTCCCTGCTCTGCTCCACATAAATCGAATAAGTCTCTGATTTTGCTCCTTTCCCTAGCCGTCCAAACTCCACAAGCGCGTATTCCATTACTTTCCGCATCTCCATCACATTCGTTGCTTTGGCAAGTTTTTGTAAAAGTACATCACTTAATATATATGCAGCACTTTCTTCTACCCCCGCTGCAATAGCATATCTGGTAAGTAAAGTGATTCCACTTACTATGCCGTATTCCAGATTCTTTTTCTGTGACTGGGCCATAACACCTGCATTATCCACCAAATCCTCAAAAGATTTACCTGTTCCAAACGAAAACCTCCCCTGCCCTCCTCCTATAATCCATTTCCACATCTGATCTTCTCTGGCAAATGGAAAATGTTTTTTGTCGCACTCCTCATTTTCCAATTCATATTCCACACGCCCAGCATGTAAACTTTCTTGAAATCGTCCCGCATCTATCCCATCATCAATTTTGACAATATTTTCATACTCATCTGACAAAAGTCCATGTACAAACATTATTATTTCTTCCAGTTTCCCGATTTTCATCAAGGGAATATCACATACACATCCTGCCTTCGCTCCATGCTGTTTACAATACAATAAATTATCATTCTCAGAATACTCCTCAGTGTTCACAGGTCCCCAAATAACATAATCTCCCAAATCATGAAACACATAATACCAATACCCGTCGTCATTCCACCCCTTGTATGTCTTCTGTTCCCTCCCATATTCCATCAACATTTGTAAAAGCTTTGGACTGTTAAATACCGGATCCTCATCCAAGAAACCGTCAAAAGGAACTGCAAGAAATTTTCCTTCTCTGCTTAAAATCCTTCCTGCCAGATGATACAGATGGTATACATTTTTTAATATGTAGACTGCTTTATCCATTCATTTTCTCCTTCATTATCCTAAATGCACATTTGTACTCTCACCTTTCAGTGCTTTAGATTAATAAAATAAATAAATTAAATTAATTTTTTGACATAAACACGAATTTTTCGCCTCTTGATATCTTTCTTTTCTATTATAATAAAAAAAACAAATCCAATAAACATCGTATTTGGAGATTATGAATTGCAAGGAGGATTTTCTATGGACAAATTTTCACCAGACTTTCTTTTGGGGGCTGCAACCGCAGCACATCAGGTTGAAGGAAACAATGATAATAGTGACTGCTGGGCAATGGAACAGATGGAACATACCAGCTTTATAGAGCCATCTCTTGATGCCGTTGACCATTACCATCGTTATCAGGAGGATATCCGGCTTATGGCTGATGCCGGATTAAACGCCTACCGTTTTTCTGTAGAATGGGCGCGTATCGAACCAGAAGAAGGACATTTTGATGATGCACAGGCCGAGCACTATCTGGACGTTATTCACTGCTGCAAAGAACATGGTTTAGAGCCAATCGTAACCCTCCACCATTTTTCCAGCCCTAAATGGCTCATAGGAAAAGGTGGGTGGGAAGCAGAATCCACAGTAGACGATTTTGCCCGCTATGTCCGCTATATCATCGGAAAACTTGGAAATGAGCTTCACTATGTATGTACCATCAACGAAGCCAATATGGGAATTCAGGTAGCTGCCATTGCCAAACGCTATATGCTGCAGATGCAGGCGCAGGCTGCAAAAACTCAGAGCGCGGACGGTACTGTTCAGGTCGGAATCAATCTGGAGAAAATGATGGCAGACCAGAAAGCCACAGCCGAAGAAAATATCAAAGTTTTTGGAGTGGAGAAAGTAGAAAACTTTACTTCCATGCGTACTCCTGAAGGCGATAAGATTGTATGTCGTGCTCACGAAGCAGCTCGTGCTGTCATCAAAGAACTCTATCCTGAAATCAAAGTAGGTCTTACCTTAAGCTTACATGATATTCAATCCACAGCCGGCGGAGAGGAACATGCAAAAAAAGAGTGGGATGATGAATTTACCCATTATCTCCCCTATATCCAAAATGATGATTTTCTGGGCGTACAGAACTATACTCGCTCCCTGATGGGTCCGGAGGGTACACTCCCCGCTCCTGACGGCGCTGAACTTACTCAGATGAACTATGAGTTCTACCCGGAAGCATTAGAACATGTCATCCGTAAGGTTGCAAAAGATTTCAAGGGAGACTTAATTGTCACAGAAAACGGCATTGCTACCGATGATGACAAGAAGCGTATTGCTTTTATCGAAACAGCTCTCACAGGTGTTCAAAACTGTCTGCGCGATAACCTTCCCGTACGCGGCTACTTCCATTGGAGCCTTATGGACAATTTTGAGTGGCAGAAAGGCTATTCCATGACCTTCGGGTTGATTGCCGTTGACAGAACAACACAAACCCGCCATCCCAAAGAAAGCTTATCCTATCTGGGAAGTTACCATGGTTAATTCTGCATCAGCATAAAATATTTTTTACCAAAAAACCTGCTGTATTGTCCAGCAGGTTTTTTACGTTTATTTACTCTCAAGCTTCCTTTTCCAGCATACTCCCTAAGAATCTAAGACTTGGTTTAGGCGTCCGTATCTGCGTAGTACGATCAACAGCTACAAGCCCATATCTCAGACTATACGCTTTCTGCCACTCATAGTTATCAATAAAGGACCAGTAGAAATACCCTTTTACCGGAATATCGTCCTCCATGCAACGTTTCACACCCCAGATTGCTCTTTGGATAAACTCAATTCTTCTCCGGTCATCATCCGTAGTCACTCCATTTTCTGTAACATAGATATCACCTTTAAAGTCTTTTGCCACTTTCCGAATGACATGCTCCAATCCTTCCGGGTAGAACTCGTAGCCACATTGGGTAATGTCCGCTCCGTCAGGAACAGTAACGAAGCCTTCTGGTCCTACCAACTCCCTTGTATAATTTTGCACACCTATAAAATCATCATCTCTGATTCCCGGTAAGTAATGCCTAAATTCTTCATCCCACAGTTTTTCCATGTTTGCCTCACCGCCGGGAATTGCCTGAAAATCATGCAGGCTCAGTGTCATACCAACCTTGATATCCGGAAAACGCTCTTTGATTGCATTGCGGGCAGCCTCATGAGCTTTCAGAATCAGTTCATCTCCATGAGGACTACAAGGACTATGGAAATTATTAACACTCATCCCTTCTGGAAGATGAAAAATCTGCCTTCCCTCTTCAAACATGGCATCCTGAGCATTCAGCATTGCCTGCACATCCACACCAACCTGCAGATTTTCCGAAACATTCTTATCTGCCGGTGTGCTCTGACGGATCATCCTTTCCGTATAATTCTTCATGATCCTTGCAAACTGAAGCCTCATATTTGCCTCATTGATTGTGTTGATATAATGTATTTCCTCTCCAAGACGTTCTATTACATAAATGCAGTATATTCTGAAATCCTCTACAATACTTTCCGCTTCCCAGCCGCCTTTACTGATAATCCACTTTGGGCTGCTGAAGTGATGCAGTGTCACCATCGGTTCTATCCCGTATTTTCGGCAACAGGCAATCACATCCCGATAATGCTCTATCTCACTATCATCGAATATCCCCTCCTCCGGCTCAATCCTTGCCCATTCAATAGAGAATCGGTATGCATTGTAACCTGCCTCCGCCATCATCGCAATATCCCGTTCATAGAGATGGTAATGATCCACGGCATCCAGACTGGGTTCCTCATAGGAAGTATACTTCATATGTTCCATAGCCCATATATCGTTATGGACATTATTCCCCTCTACCTGATGCGCCGCCGTTGCTGTTCCCAGCAAAAAGTCCTTTGAAAACTGTGCCATCTGTTCTCCTCCCTGTTTTGATATAATATTCTATTTTCATATACTTCTACCTCTTTTCTTCCAGCGTCTTTTTGTCTATAATTTCTTTCTCCAGTTTTCCCAGTAAAATGGATAAAATAATAATAAACATAACACAGATACACGGAAAAACGCAGTACAGACATCGTATCATCAAAATAGCGCCCGCCGACTGAACTGTCATCACATCCGAAGTAGAAGATACAAATCCTGATATACCCAGCAGAATCCCACTTAAACCTGCGCCGATTCCCTGCCCTATTTTTCCTGTAAATGCAGTGATCGCACTGCAGGAACTTTCCATCCTTGGCAATTTAATATATTCATTATAAGTTGAAAGCTGCGTCACGATTAGTGTTCCTAAATATCCAAGTGGCAGATTTAACAATGTAACGCATACACCCCCTGCAACCACAACCGGAAGATTTGTATTTCCAAAAAATATTGTAATATAACCTGTTACTGCTATCACGGAAAAAACTACAAATATTTTTGTTATACTTAGCATTTTCATCATCGTAGGGAAAAGAAACATAATTGGCAGCATGATAATGGAAAACATACTCACAATGCCAAACTTCGAAATATCCCCAATCACATATGTATAATAATATGTACCTGCTCCGAAGCTGACGCTAATCTGATAGAAACCTGTAATTGCCGCATAAATAAGACAGTACTTATTTTTCACCAGCATCAAAAAAATTTCCTTTATATGTACCCGCTCCCTTAAATCTGCATCCACTGCTGGCTCTTCCCTTACAAATACAAACCTTAAAATCCCTATCAAACAAAGAGGTAGCGCATAAATGAGAATCAATATTCGCCAGCCCTCTGAATTTGCTGCCAGTTTTGCCATTAATATGGGAAATGTGACTGATATTACTATTGCACCTGCCATGCTGACAATTCCACCATAAGAAGATACTTTAGCAATTATCTGATAATCATTGGAAAATGCCCGAATCATATATGGTGTCTGATTTGCATTAAGCAAGGTATTAAATACACTGAAAACCATAGTATACATTGCGAATACCCATACCGCTTTTATTGTGCTGCTCCATTGCGGCGATGCAAAAAATAGAAGTACCGTACATCCCCATGCACCAATAATCGCAAATTCATATGGTCTTGCTTTCCCTAACCGAGAATTGGTATTATCTATCAGATATCCGGCAAATAAATCCGGTACTCCGTCAAACACTTTACTTGCCATCATCAGCATACCCACTAACGCCGCTTCCATTCCCAGAGCGTTTGTACAAAATATAGCCAGATAACTTGTTACAATTAGCTGTAAGGAAGCCGCTGATATATCTCTGGTCTTCCACATAAAAAACTTACCAACCGGAAACCTGCCACATTGATTTCTATTTCTTACCATATTGTTACCCCAGTTTTCCAACACTTGTTGATTTTTCTGTTGCTTATATTATAATTACTGTATATATGCAATACAAACTACACATCTGCCATATATGAAGTTTATCCAACAAAACAGTCTAATTTGATGATAAATTAACAAAATCTTCATAATGATATTGGAGGTAAAAATATGAAACCGGATATACGGATCCGCCACACAAAAGAGAATATTAGAAAAAGCTTTTTTACGCTTTTATCGCAAAAAGAATTTTGCCAGATCACAGTTACGGACATCTGCAATCTGGCTGAAATAAACCGTTCAACCTTTTATAAACATTATCTGGATATAATTGACCTGTTAGAACAAACAGAAAATGAGATATTAGACAAGATACGGAAGCTATGGAAAAAGCTGCATCCAAAAAATACCATTGAGGGCATGGAATCTATTTTATCAGAGACACAAAGTACCATGTGGGATTCTGCATTCTATATTTTTAAAGCTGATCCGGATTTTTCATATAAAATAACCGAAATTATCTGCCATGACTCCTGCGTCAGTTTTCTGAATGATTCTTCCTATTCTGTTCAAGAACGAAATATGCTCAACCGCTTTATCGTATATGGCTGCGGCAGCATTACAAGGAACTGGCTCTTATCCGATTCCAATGAGAAGCTGTCTCCACATGAGCTGGCAGAATTTCTTTATCATTTGATAGAAAAAATGACAGAATAATTTCCTCTGCTATATAAAAAGACCAGACACTTACATATTTCCCGTAAGTGTCCGGTTTGTCTAATTTCTATCCGAGTAACCAGATGCATCTACAATAGCGCTGGCAACTCCATTTGTAACGTCCATAACAGTACCGTCTTTCTTTTCAAGTTCAATATGGCAATCAAGACCAATTGCAGAAATCATTGCCGGAAGAAATGTTAAAGGTGCAACAGCAACCCCTACAACGCTGACTGCGACACTGATATTTAATGGTATACTGAGAATCCTTTCATCTCCTTTCCTAACGATTACTTTGGAGATATCCCCCATTTTTATCCTTTCTTTAATCTCTTCAACCGTTTTTTCAGCATTCTTTTCAGCTTCTTCATTCTGTTCACCAGAATCTTTTGCTTCTTCCAGCAACCAATTGACCTCATCCCGAATGGTTTCTTCAAAAGGACGGCATGAAAATCCCAGCTCCTGTTTTGCCTTTGAACAATCAAAATCATTATTGCGCGTCATATTATAAACAGCAAAATCCGTCAATACTGGTTCTTCACCTGTAAATTTGCTCTGCATTTTTATAAATTTCACTGCTAAACTGGCAATGCCTTTTGACAAAATATTAGCATGAACATTCATGTTGGCAGTCTGATTAATAATATCATAAAGTTCCTTCATGGTTACTAGTTCGTTGCTCATAATATAGCACTCGCCCCGGCGTCCTTTATCGCAGCAAGCAATGACCCCGGCTGCTAAATCCCTGACATCCACACTGTTAAAAGTGCCATCTAATCCAATCTTCACTTCTCCATTAAGATATTGGGAAACCGTCTGCGCCACTGGACCAAAAGCGTAGTCATTCGGTCCGCAAATACCGGAAGGATGAACTATGGAGGCATCAAGCTCCGGACACCACCGCAAAGCATCTAAAATCAACTGACTCGCCTGCGCCTTGGTAACAGAATAATAGCCAACAAGTCCGTCTGCAGGCAGAAAGTGATCGACCTCTTTGATTTTCTGTCCATGGGGCAATTCAGGAATTGCCCCGGTAGAACTTACATAAACCAATTTTTTTACTTTATGCTTTAAGCACATATCAATAATATTCCGTGTACCATCCACATTGACAGCATAAACTTTGGGATTCGGATTGGGATTCATTGTTACTATACTGGCACAATGTATTACAATAACCTCACTGCCCTCTGGAACAGTAAATAATTCTTCCATGGAATTAATGTCAAGCAAATCCCCATAAATAATCTGCACCTGATCCGGCACATATGCCACAGCCGGATCATCTTTCAATACTAAAGCACGCACTACTTCTTTAGCATCCACTAGCTGACGGGCAATATTACTGCCCAGCAAGCCAGCAGCTCCAGTCAAAAGATAAATCTTACTCATCCTGCATTTCTCCTTTCAATCCGGCACATCGTATTTTTTCCATTTCCTGCGTGAGAACCTATCAACTTATCTAAGATTCCGCCTGCCATCCGAAGACCGCTCCTTATCTTTTATCAAAACCACAGTTCTGCCTATGTATGAATTCGCCTCAAGCTTTCGATTGGGCAATCGCTTTTTTCTCAGCAATACGCTTCTGAACTTCTACCATGTCCTCTTTACTCAACGAGCAGAAATGCATGGCAACCAGCGTAATAATCCAGCCGATAATAGGGAAACCATACATCAATGCCATTGTCATCCAGAAAATACCTGCCGTCAATTCATCCGTAGGCTGCGGCATTGTTTCTTTATACCCAATCAATGCAATCGCTCCGGTCGCAATAAGTGCACTAACAGAAGATACCAGCTTATCAATCAAACTATATACACCCGTTATAACTGCCGGTATATATTTGCCGCCACGATCCAGCTCATAATCAATGATATCTGCCATAAATGCATTATTTCCGGTTGTAACACCCATCTTCGTTCCATTCGTCAGCAACATCAGAAGAACATATACAATCATCAATGGTTTTGCGGTTGCAATGCTATGCGTATCTCCAAAAACATAAATTGCAGTAAAGAAAGCAAATGAGATAAGCGTTACTATAAGACAATACCATGTCCAGTCCACTACCGTCTTCTTGTTGCCGTGTTTTCTGGCATACCCCGCACCGACAAAAGCAAATAGTATGGAAGGAATAATTCCTAAAGTAGTCAGCTGAGTAGAAATCGCCATATCACCGATAATAATACCTGCAGCCATCGTATTAATAATAGACTGACTGGCAATCTGTTGTGCAATCTTATCGGAAGCGGCAGATGCAATGTAACACTGCAGTGGACGGTTGCCCTTGAGTACATCCACCATATCCTTTATTTTGAGCTTTTCTTTCTTCATATTCGTTCCGACAAAGTTTTCCGTCTTATCAAACTCCGTAATACCAATACATGTCAGAACAATACCTACTGCAGAAACCCCTACACACACCCAACAGGCAGATGCCAGAAATTCCAGATTAAATCCGCCAAATTTAGGCATAAGCTTCATATAGAATACAAGATTCAGGGTTATAGGCACCAGATAATTAAAAATCGTACTGCAGACACCGATCATAGGACGCTGCCTTGGGTCATTGGTCATCAGCGCATACAATGTCTGTACCGTCATGTTGAACAAGGTATATCCAATGATATAAAGAACATACAGGAGTATAAAAGTTACAGTACCCCTTCCTTTCCCTGCTGCCCAGTTATACATCATAAGCAATGCAAGAACCATGATCGCCCAACCGCTAATCATCAAGATACGCACCTTACCGAAACGAGTATTAACTTTGTCATAAAGGAACGCAAGCATGGGATCGGTAATTGCATCAAAAATACGGGTAAAGGTCAGAATCCCTCCTACTGCCACAGTCGCAATACCATAACCGATACTTGCCGTATAGTTTGCAAGACCTATGAGAGAATAAAACCCCATTCCAATAAAAGCGCTGGTAGATACCATAATAATCTGCCATAATTTTGCGCGTCGATACATCACCCCATCGGCGCCGCCTTGACCTGATCTGTTTTGAGACATAATTAAACCCTCCTTCAATATATCTTAAGTTTTTTGCCATACTATTATTATAGAGAAAACTAAAATTACCCCTGTTTAAAAATTGCTGATTTTGTTTAATGTTTCATGCACTTTATCTTCTTTTTTGTAAAATAAAAGGAAATGCCGGAAGCCCATTTTCATTAAAAAGAGAAACCTGATAATAAGGTGTCTGGGCAAAAACAGCAGTAATTTCATTTGATATAATGGCTTCTTTTATGAAAACTGTTAGCGTATCTTCGTTTACACTCCATCCGGTAATCTCACACTTCTCTTCACCTGTATAAATCTCCAGTTCCTGAAATTCCTGCCCTTCCAGATGAAGGCTGACAGCATTGTCAAATCGAATACATATCTGCTTATCCTGTACTTTCATTTCCACAGCGATAGGAGCGTCCCCCTGCACCGCTTCCCCATATACATGCTGTCTTGCACTCAATGCCATGCGTATTCCTATTGGCTGCTTATTTTTGGGATGAATATCAAACCTGTTTCCACAATCTGAAGTGGAAATCATATGCACATTATCAATATGCTCCCATGCATCAAACTGTTGTTTCCTGAGTTCCGGGAATTTATCCCCCCTGCACTGCATCCAGCTTTCAAAAGGTGCAAGCTGGGCATATATGACCGGAAGCTCCTCTGCCCAGTCCTTCCGAAGCTGCTCCACCAATCGGGTAAACAGTTTTTCATAAATTTCAGGATGCGTGTCATCACTTTCTCCCTGATACCAGATGACTCCCCTGATGGTAAAGCCTGCAGCCTTTGACAGCATGGACTCATACAACCCGCAGGGGCGATTCTCATCATGCGGGCCTGTTACCATAAAACTCTCCTGTGACATGCCGCTGTTTTCTGCCGTTCCCCCCTGCATTTCCATGCCTGCTCCGGCTGCCAGCTTTCCTACATGCTGCATCACCTGTTCCATCGTTACCGTATTTTTCATCATAAAATCGTTAATCATTTGAGCGAAAGGGCTTCCCATTCCCTTTCTCTTCGCATAGTTTATCTGGTAGTATGTTTCCATATCCAAATGTGCAAGATTCTCTTCATACTCACGCAGATATACTGCCAGTTCTTCGTCCGCCTCTAACATTTCCCGGCTGATCCATGCTGATGCGGAAGTTCCTCCCCAATTACAGCTGACTATTGCCACCGGTATGTTATAATGCTTCCGCAGCTCCATTGCAAAATATACAGCTACCGCCGAAAAACTTCCAATCGCCTCCGGAGTAAGACATCTCCAACAGTTCCAGTCCTGATTACTTTTCAGCCCCTCTTCTTCTTCCCCTTCAAAGGAATACTTTGCCACTTCATAATAACGTAAATGCTCATCCGGCCGGCTGCTTTTCATTTCTTCAAACTGACTGTCATACTTCATGGGAAATTCCATATTGCTCTGTCCGCCGGCAAACCATACCTCCCCAAAATCCACATTTCTTAGCACAACATCATTTCCTATCCGGACAGTTACATTCTGTGCTGCTTCCTGCGGGGGAAGAAAAAAAGCAAAATCTCCTTGCGGTAGTTCTCTTTCAGCAACTTCCTTTTCATTCATATAAATAGTTACCGTCTTCACTTCTGAACTGGTTCCCCATACTTTGCATGGCTTATTTCTCTGAAACGTCATGCCATCTTGAAATATTTTTGCTAATTTGATCATAGACTCTCCTTGTTTACTTGTTCTATCTCTGTCTTTTGAATGTCAATGGATCACAAATCACTTCATCTTTGATTGGGAATCATGGAAAGCTGATCGTTAACCTGCTCTATTACTTCTTCAGGCATATGAGCATACTCCAATATCTGCCTCAGTTTCATTCCTGATGCCATAGACATCATCTCCGGAGTCATCTGCGGAGCTTCCTGCCCTTCCGGTTTTTCCTGTTTCCCTGCGCCCCCCAGAAAACCTTCCACAACCTTCCACCCTTCCGGATTTCCCATTACGTAACCAAAGGTACAGTCAACGGATAAAAACTCTCCATCATTATCCGTCACATGCGCCTTGCATACGGGCTTTGTCATTTCGCCGTTTCCAAAATCCCCAAATACCTCTTTCAACCACCCGATAGAATCGGACATCCAGTTAGGAACACGTGAGGAAATAGCTGTATCACGACTCTGAACAGAAGTATCGCATGTTGAAAATCCATGAGGTCCATAGGAATAAATATGGCTTTCAAACGAAATATCCGCCTGCACCAACGCTTCCATAAATCGGATACTGTTCATAACAGGAACAATTGCATCTGTCCGTGTTGCAAATATAAAACAGGGACAGGTATTTTTATCCACACAGGAAATTGTATCCGGCGCAGTAGCACAGCAGCCTTTCACATCGGAACCTGTCACCGGATATCCCAAAATTGCTGCATTAGGACGATTCTCTGACATTGTCGCCGCTGCTGCCGCCAAATGCCCTCCCGCTGAAAACCCAATTACTGCAACTTTATCGGAAAATACTTTCCACTCTTCTGACCTCTTGCGGATCATTTCCATTGCCTGTTCATAATCCTGCAGGGGATTCGGCCACACAGAATGTTTCCCAACCGAATATCTAAGGATAAAAGCCTGATATCCTGCTTTGAGATAAGGCATTGCGACCGGATCAGCCTCTCTTTCAGAGCAGAACTGATATCCGCCGCCGGGAAGAATTAAAACTGCCGGGCGTTTGCAGATATTCCGGAATTCTCCCCCGGTATCCAGAAGATAGGCCGTTAATGACACTTCTCTTGCTTCATTCAATACAATTTTTTCTACTTTCATGTTCTCGATCCTCCTATGATAATGTAAATTCTAAAATATCAATACTGCCCTCTCCTTGATAGCGAAGGAACAGTGGACAACGCGAAACTGCAATATCTGTCCTCTCCGCAACAATCCGTTCAGGCGTAAAATCCGTTTCGGATACCGCCCAGTCATCGCTTTGCGAAAGCAGTATTTCTGCAACAGCTTCTCCGGATTCTCCGTTTAAGATTTCAAGCTTCCCTCCGGCGCCGCGGGTTACTACCGAAAGATGTCTGGTATTGGTCATATCAAAATATTTGTAACCTGCCTGGCTGCCATCCTCAAGCCCTGTAATATAGGAAACCGGCGCATCCTTTGCTGTCTCCCCATTAATCTCCGCCCCTTCCGGCTCCGGCGGATCATAATCCGGCCCATCCTGTGTCACACATGGACCTGTCATCGCCATCGGGTTAAACATTTCTCCAGCTGGTTTCCCCATCAGTACACAGGCGATATATGCCGGATAAGTCCCACTTCCTTTCAACGGACCGTCATTAAGACCGCAGCTTGTGGATTCTACCATATCGATGGTTCCATCCGGATGAATAGTGATCTTCTCAGCCACACCTTGTCTGGAAAAAGGGCTTCCATTTGTCACACGATGATCAAAAATATACCATTGTTCTTTTATGCATACCAGACCTCCATGACTGTTTCCCATTGGATAAGAGGCCTGCATAAGACTGCGTCCCTGATAACCAATATTACTGGAACAATGGATTGCCCCCTTATGAACAAAATCTCTGTCTGGGAAACGGCTCATGGCGTAGTTCAGCCCCGTCATGTTTGTTGCCGGATAAACAAGATAATACCATTCCCCAATATGCCGTATGGATGCCCCCTCAAAAAAATTCGGTTCTGTATACACCCATTTTGCAGGAAGGAGAATTTGGGGCTTACTTATCACCGTAAGCATATCTTCAGCTAATTCCATCACGAAGCAGCCCTTAATCTCATGTCCGTATTGTCCGTTCTCCGGCTGGCTGCTACCTGTATAAAGCCATATTCTTCCGTCATCATCCACCAGAACTGCAGGATCAAAGGTAAACCATTCTTCAGGTTTGGTTCCGTAAGCATGCCCGTCCGGCAGGCTCACATCTCCCAGATACTCATATTTCCCTGCCGGTTTATCACAAACTGCCACCGAAATAATGCTGGAATTCACTACAAAGTAATAGAGATAATACCGCCCATCCGGTCCCTGCACACAATCCGGAGCATAATATGCCTGATTACGTGTATTCCACGGTGTCTGGTCTTTCCGGAAAATTACGCCTTCATATCTCCAATCTGACAGGTCCTCCACTGGTGCAGACCATGCCACATAGTCGTTTTCACAATACCCTTCGGCGCCAAACCTGTCATGACTTCCAAAAATATACAACCTATCCCCAAATACTCTGGGCTCCCCATCCGGAATATATTCCCACGCCGGCAGATAGGGATTATATGCTTGACGTTTCATCTTCACCATCCTCCTTCTAAGACTTACTTTTCTTTCACATGAATAGACACTTCTTTTGTACCAAGTCCCTCTCCGCTTACTTTTACTAATATGCTTCCTGACTTTTCACCTGCACGAATTACCGCCTGTGCTTTCCCATAGTAAGTTGTATGCCGTCTGCTATGGAAATCTTCTCCCATATTCGGCTTGGCAGAACCAAACGCCTGCAGCGTGCCCGCACCGCTTACCTCTATTGATATAGGCATATCCTCTGATGATTTCGTGATTCCATCTTCGCCCACAAGATCAATGTTCAAATAGCACAAGTCCTGTCCGTCTGCCAGCAGTTCCGTCTTCTCCGCATCAACAGCTAAAACCGTCTTACCTTTCGCTGTCTTTAATGCGTTTCGGGAAATTTCCTTTCCCTGCGCATCATAAGAAACCGCCGTAATCGAACCTTCTTCATAACGTACATTCTTAAAGACTGCCTTGTATTCTTTTACTGTTTTTCTTCCGTAAGATTTTCCATTGACAAACAGTTCTGCCTCTGCTCCGTTTGAATAAACTGTTACCTTTGTTTTTCTTCCTTCACAGCCACTCCATGACCAGCTTCCCACGGCATCCGTATCACGCCACATAGACACAGAACCCAGATCCCCGGCATGTGTCAATGGCTCCACACCAATTCCGGGCGTATTCGTTAATCCCCAGATAAGTTTGTTCCACTGCACCTCAGGACGGATTTTCCCACAGATATCAATAACACCGCAGCCGCCGGAAATAATCGGCGCATCATTTCCCGGTTTTTTAAAGCTCTTATACCGAACTGTCCCGATACCAGCCTCGCCAAGATAATCCCACCCCGTCCACATGAAATCTCCTATCACATAAGGAAGCTTTTTCACAAGCTGCCAGTTTTTATATAGATTTTTAGGAAGTGTCTCCGATCCCACAATCACACGGTCGGGATGCAGGTCTTTGTCTATCTCATAACGGGAGGCTGCGTAATTATATCCTCCGATATCAAGACTTGCGAACGCTTCCTCTGACGCTTTATCCGCCGCTGGCTTGGCAGCCATTTTCTCAATCATTCCGCCAGCCATATTCATCATCATATTAAAAAAAGTACTTGTAGGGGCATTGTCCATCGTCTGACTTCCATTTTGATTTTCTTTCTTCTGCCCCTTCTTATCTTTCTTGTCACCGTAAATACCGCCGCCTTTTGCCGTCATACTACAAAGCATAAGGTTGACTCCTAGAGTTACCGGTCTTGACGGGTCAATACTTCTTACAAACTCTGCCATTTTCCGACAGTACTCCTGACCTTCCGGCAATGCAAGTTCCGAAATTTCATTACCAATCGAATTCATGACCACGCTCGGATGATTATAATTTTTAAGCGCCATTGCCCTTAAATCCTGCTGCCAGTTCTTTCTGAAATCAGCATCCGCATAATCATATGGATTTTTATGTATCAACCATTGATCCGCAAATTCATCCATAACATACATACCAAGTTTGTCGCATGCCAACAGCAAATCCTTTGATGCCGGATTGTGGGAACATCGGATAGCATTAAAACCTGCCTCCTTCAAAATGCGTATTCTCCGCTCTTCTGCTTCTTGGAAGGAACAGCCTCCAAGAATACCATTATCATGATGGATACATGCTCCCCTAAGAAGCACTTCTTTCCCGTTTACCCGAAAGCCTTTCGTATCCCACGACAATGTCCGGATTCCCAGAAAGCCCTTTACGCAATCAACTGTTTTTCCCTCATTAAGCAATTCTAACTGATATTCATATAGATAAGGGTTCTCTGCATCCCAAAGCTGCGCTTTCGGTATGTCCAGTGACAACTTTGCCAATGATTCCTTGACCTCTGTCAGACCTTCAGCAATTTTCCTGCCCTTGTCAAATATGAATGCTCTCAGCTGTTCTCCACCCGTAACGTCAGCCTCAATTTGTATCCTGTCAATTTCCGGTGTTGTGATTTTTACTCCTTCCGGCTGAATATAATATTCCTCTCCCACATAAAGGTTCACTTTACGATAGATTCCACTGCCGGAATACCATCTGCTGTTTGGGCATTTTGAATTATCCGCAATCACTTTAAGCTGATTGTTTTCTCCATATACAAGACTATCTTCTAATGGCACATAAAAATTAGAATACCCATATATATTTGTGCCTATAAGATGCCCATTTAGATATACTTGTGCCTGTTGATAGATTCCCTCAAATTCCAGTATTATCTTTTTCCCCTTCCATTCAACCGGCGCCACAAAAGATTTCTCATAGACATATTTCCCTCCTGGAAAATATCCACATGCTCCTGCCGTAACCGCATCCCTGCTTCTCTTTTCATAAATCATGGCATCATGGGGAAGCATTACCTCTTTCTTCTCCGCTTCCTGCCCTTCTTTATAAAATATCCATCCCAAATTAAAATCTGATTTAATCATACCTTCCCTTCCTCCCATCTTTTATACTCTTTACACAGATAGCAAGCTGTAATATAATTGTAAATGATATAGTTATTGCTTTATATAGCATTTAAAAGAACTTTTTCCTAATTTTATATCATATTCAATAAAGAGGGCTTAAAATGTATCATCTCAGCACAGACACTGCCGGAAAATGGAATATCGTGGGAGACTATAAAAATATCTTAGAGCCATCCGGGTTCGTGCTACCCTTTAACTACCGGACAGAAGTTCCCTTTGAACTTTTTTTATGTACAAGCCTTCCTGATAATCCGAATGCCCGTTTGATTATCATGCAGTCATCACCCAGCTCTTCCCTCTATACTTCCTTCAGCAATGCAGAAATTGCACCTTATATAGATAATGGAAAACTTCATCAGCACGACTTCTTTGAATTGATGTTTGTTATTGAGGGCACCGTATATCAAAACATTGAATATGAACGGCATGTTTATCCCGCCGGAAGCTGCTGCCTGATCAATACAAACACACAACATATCGAAGAATATCATAATGCATCAAGAATCCTGTTTCTGCAGTTATCCAAAAATTTTGCCAGAAACCTGTTTACTGCGGAACAATATTTCCCGCCGGAAGACGCCCCCTGCAATGAACTGATGAAGAATTTCTTTCTCCAGACTCTGCATCAGGAAAACCCTGAACAGAAAGAGTATATTGATTTCATTCCCCTTAGAGACGCTTCGTGGGTGAAACAATATATCCATTCTATATTTGAAAGAATGTTTCATGAAATACAGGAACCCATCTTTGGCTCCTCTTTCCGGCTCCGCGCCCTTTGTATGGAATTGTTCTGGCATTTGTTTGACCAAAATAACTATCAGAACACCCCTGTCAAACCCGGAACCGAATCAGAAAGGATATTGTTTGAACAGCTCTCACAATTTATGAAAAATACAGGCAGGAAAGTTTCCCGCAGACAACTCGAGGAAAATTTCAACTATTCTGGAGACTATCTTTACAAAATAGTACGCAAGTATACAGGTCTTGGCATTTACGAATATAGCTCTTCACTCTGTATGACAAGAGCAGCGCAGTTACTGCTTTCCTCCAAAATGAATATTAATGAAATCGCAGAGCTGCTTGGCTTTTGTAACTATACCCAGTTTTATAAGGCCTTTGAGGAATATTTTCATATGACCCCAAAGGCTTACCGTAAGACCATGCATTAATCTCCGCTCTGTTCTTCCGCACTTTTAACCAAAATACGATATTGACGAAACAAAAGCAGTATGCTGACTGCCACAGACAGTATATCTGCTGCCGTATGTGCCGCAGCAATACCGGACAATCCCATTAACCCGTGAAACAGATACAAAAACGGAATCAGAAGAATTCCCTGACGGAGCACAGACATCACGGTTGCCGGAACCGCACAGCCGGAAGCCTGCACAAAATTAGTACTCAGATAGTACAGTCCGATAACGGGGCTGGCAATTACCAGAAACAATACCATTTCCTCGCCCATAACGGCAACTGGACTTTCTTTGATAAACATACCGATAATCTGGCTTCGACAAAGGTAACAGAATCCCCCTGTCACCGCCCCGACACTAATTGTAAGGATTGATACTTTTTGTATGATTTCCTTTAAACGTGCAGTATCTTTTGCTCCGTAATTGTATGCCAGCAATGGCTGGATTCCCATACAGATACCCATTTGTATCATTCCAATCAGCATCGTAGTCTTTCCTGCCGCTGCCATGGCTGCAATTGCTCCTGTCCCGTAACCCCTAAGCAGTCGGTTGGAAAATGTAGAAGCAAACCCAGACAATATACTGCTGAGTGCATTGGGCATCCCCAGTAAAATAATGGGAAACAATTCCTTCAGGTTTTTCCCTGCCAAACGTATACTCATATTCAGTACAACCGCTTTTTTTCTCATAAAATGAACATAGTACAACGTTCCCACGAGATTTCCGATTACAGTTGCCGCTGCCGCACCTGCAACTCCCATTCCAAAAACCAAAATGAATAACGGATCTAAAAGAATATTTACGAAAGTAGCTGCCATATTCCCGACCATTCCTTCTTTGACCGCCCCTTCCGCCCGTATAATAGTTCCAAGTGTTGTGGACGCAAGCATAAATGGCACACCCAAGGCGCAAATATACAAATAGATTCCTGCATACGGTAAAATCTCCTCCGTTGCACCAAGTACAGGCAGAATAGCCTTTCCTGCCAACAGCAATACCACACCAATTACAATCCCGAATCCTATAGCTCCCCAGAAACAAAGGCTTGCATACGCTTTTGCCTCCTGCATATGGTCACTGCCCAATGCCTTTGCAATCAGTGCACTGCCGCCGCTGCCTAACATAGTCGCCACCGCCGCCGACAAAGAAAAAAGCGGTCCCACCACGGAAACAGCCGCTACTTGTCTTGTATCTCCTAACTGGCCCACAAAAAACATATCTGTCATATTGTAGAGAATCATAACCAAAATAATAATTACTGAAGGGACTGCCAGCGAAAAAATGGATTTCCATACTGACTGTGTCCGAAATAATTTTTCATATTGCATTTTGTTCAGCCTCCTTACTTTACCCAATTTCTTTCGACAAACAGATTTCTCGTTCCGGATCTCTCAGTTTTCTATGACTATTCTATCTTAATTGCTAAATGTCAATGTTTTTGAATTCATGTTTTCTTTTAATTTTTTGGAAAAAAAACATGTCTTCTAATTCATTACAGAAATTTTTTAACATAATAAATAATTTTTTAAACACTTCTTCTGTTTTTCCTGTATACTGATAATATGGCAAAATAAGGAGGACTATTTATGCATATAAACCCGAATATAAACATATTAAATTTCCTAAAGCAAGTTCAGAAATGCAGTGCCGAAGTATTATTTGAAACCTCAGAAGGCGACCGCATTGCTCTAAAGTCAACATTAAGCCAATATATCTTCTGCACGATAGCATCTAATCCGGAACTGCTTCAAAGCGGCACAATCCGGTTTGAACAGGACGAAGACATAAAATTATTGAAAAACTTTTTATGCGACTGATTTTGCAAATTTAAGATGCACATCAAGTATGTGCAGATAGGAGCAATATGAATATTCAGGAAAAACTAGATTTTTTTCAACAGTTAATTCAGTGTAATCATAACCTTCCTCTGCATAGCTTTTCCCCGGATTTTGTCTTTGCACATTCAGATATCTTGGAAGATATATCTGCGAATGACGACAAAACCCTAATCCTCTTAACTCTAGAAGAGCCAATCAGAAAACATGTGGAAAACCGGAAGCGGGAACCCCTATTTATTGATGACCATCTAGGAATGATCTGGATTGTGGCATTTGAATACCATGAGGACTCCTTGTGCGGAATCCATGCGCTGGGGCCTGCTTATTCCGGAAGGAACTCTTATCAGATGATTAAAAAAGAGCTGGATAGGCATAACCTTTCCATCAATATCCGTACAAAGGTTTTTCATCTATTTGAACATATTCCAATCATCCCTACTAATCAGCTTTTTCAGTATGCCGTTATGCTGCATTACTGCGTTACTGGCAGGCGGATTACTACCAATGATATCCAATTTACGGAAAAGGCATCTCAAAATCCCTCTTCTTCTGAAATCAATCTGATTACAGAGGAGCACCGGGGCGTATGGATGGCAGAACAAGAATTTATGAATATGCTGCGGGAAGGAAATCCCAACTATCTGGATGCCCTTGCGCGCTCTTACAGTTTAAGCGACGGACCGCGTTTTGACACAGGCGATTCCCTGCGCAGGGCAAAGTCAACCTCTATCGTCCTTCTTACACTATGTTCGAGAGCGGCCATCGAAGGTGGTGTAAGCCCTTCCGTCGCTTATACCCTCAATGACTATTACATGCAGATGATTGAAGACAGCAAAAACATTGCCGAAACATCCTCCACATGCAATACTCTTTTGGAAGACTATGTACAGCGGGTACAACAGGAAAAGGAAAAGAATGATATCTCTGGACAGATTAAAAGCGCATGCGATTACATTGCAATACATATTAAAGAAAAGCTTTCTATCACACAATTAGCCGGACAGGCAGGCTACACAGAATATTACTTCTCTCATAAATTTAAAAACGAGACCGGATATAGTGTATCAGATTATATTAAACGTGAAAAAATACGGCAGGCAAAATTACTTCTCTCAGGAACCAATATGAGCATTCAGGAAATCAGTGATGAACTTTCATTTGGCTCCCGAAGCTATTTTTCTTCTTCCTTTCAAAAAGAAACGGGATTATCACCCAGCGAATACCGGGAACAGAATATAAAGTTTTAATTAATTACAGTGCGTTTACACGCGCTGTAATTAGTCATCTACTTCCCTTTCCTCATGATAGATTAAAAGATTTCCAATATGTTCTTTTTCAAAAAACATCTCTTTGTAGTAAGTACAATAAATGCCGCCGCAAAGAATATCACAATCGTTTCCACGCATTTTGTCTGCGGCGTCAAGGCTATTTTTTCCTGCATGGTATTCACAAACAAGTGAAAAATGATGCAGGCAAGCATACTGCAGTTGTTCTTTACATATACCCACGTTGTCAAAAATCCCATCGGACTGACACTGATTAAGAAATTCAGCACATAAAAACACCCAATTCCCTTAGTCCGTAATGGTATGTACCCTGAATACAAAACAGGGGAAGATGCCATAATGCCCATACAAAGCCAAAGATAACCGACTCCGTAAACCATGAAAAATGAAATGCTACAGAATCCTCTCCGTATCCACGCCAGCCGCTTTCCTCAATGACTTCCCAAATAATAGTGATAACAGAATTGATACTGCCACAATCGTCATAAATCCAATAACTGCTGCCAAGATACTGCGCGGTCTAATCCGGTAAAATCCTACCAGTTTCCACCTTAGATCAGCTTTTAATGCCTTACTCCCTGAAGTCAATACGGTAATAACTGCCGTAACCGCAGATGCCATTACTCCAAACAGCATTAATAATAAAGAGAGACCATTATCGTTCTCTGATTTACTGATAAATGCTGCTGTAACCCAGAATACCCACGTAGCCGCAAAACAAGCCACATAGAATCGCAACGGTTTATATTGATGTCTCTCTGCCATGACTACACCTCCCCTAAAGTACTCTCGGAGATCATGAGTTCACTTTTAATACCGTTCAGCTCAATCACATTGTCCTCATCGGGTGTATCAAACGCTTCTACCTGTTTTCCGTTCTTGTCATAGTAAATATTTGTTCCGATTCCTTTTGTGACAACAGCGAAAATTGTTCCGTCGGGAATACAAAGCTTGGAAATCGCCGACACCTGATTGATAGCAATTTCACAGTCAAAATTGATGATATTAAAAAGCGGATAGTAAATCCAAAAACAGTTGAAATAAATTCTTTGGAATGCGACAGTATTGAGCTTGATATAAAGGCGAAGACACGGATTTTTTCACCATCATATCACGAAAGTGCCACCTACCTTGCACCACCCAGTTTCATATCGTAGCGTTTTGGCTCGTCAATATCATATTATGTTACGCTCTCGAATAGGTAATCCGCCTGTTTCTTTTCTATTACATTTTCATTTCCTAACAACTTATCAATGGAAATATCAAACAGCTTGGAAACCGCCATGATATTATCAATGTCGGGAATACCCGTGTCGGTTTCCCATTTTGCGGCAGCTTGTCAGGATACACCTAGTTTCTCTGCCAATTTCTCTTGTGATCTACCCGCCTGCTTACGAAGCGTTTTTAATTTTTCTGCAAATATCGTATTTGTCCTCAGTTAAATTAATTGACGTGAAAATACTTTTAAACAATCTTCCCCCTTTCCTCATACACCACTTTAATCCCAAAAACTCATACCGTACGCTTTCCCCTCACAGTCGCTTACAGAATGTGCTCCGTTCCTTCGCACATACCGTATCCTTAAGCTTCGCTCCGGGAACGCTCTTACGCAAGCGTTGCTTTGCAACCCTTGCTCGCTGCCTTCACGTTCCCTGTCAATTTACTTTTTCTTAAAATTTTCTTTTCCATGCGGTAGCATACGTTCTCTCAAATCGGCTTTTATTATAGAGGGCTTTCAGTTCTCGAAGAGCAAGTTTCGCCTGCGTAACTCAAAACCCACTTCGTGGATTTTGAGCCACTCCGGCTTACTTGATGGGGCTTCCGCGCCCCATACCCTCGGTTGGCATATCCTCCGGATATGCAGATTTGGCTACCGTTACACTCTCGCAGCGTGATGAAGCACGATGCCACTGCCATACTGACAGAGCCATCCAGCTTCATCACCGGAAAGGATATGATATGGCAAGACCCAAAAAAGAAAAGGAATTAAAGCGCAATCACCCTGTCATGCTCCGTTTCACTGATATGGAATATGAAATCATCACAGAAAATGCAGCCAAGGCAAGGCTGCCTCTTGCAGAATTCCTACGTAAGCAGGTAATGAAAGAGAAAGTAATCGCAAAGTATGAGATTGTGGCAGACATGCCGGAACTGAAAAAACTGATTGCAGAGTTTGGTAAGATCGGCAGCAACTTAAACCAGATTGCCCGCCACTTTAACCAGGGCGGCATCCATTCACAGGAAATGCGTCAGGCAATCAACAGGTGCATTGCAGAAATTTATGAAATGAAATATGAAGTGATAAAAATGGCAGGGGATTTCCATGGCGATACTGAAACACATAGCAAGTAAAAATGCAGACTATGGTGAAGCACAGAGGTATCTCATCTTCCAGCATGACGAATACACCGGAAAACCAGTCCTTGATGAAAATGGGAAAATGCAGCTCCGGGAAGAATATTACCTTGATGGTGTAGAGTGCGATCCGTTCAGTTTTGATATGGAATGCAAAGAACTGAATGCCCGTTTCCACAAAAATCAAACCTATGATGAAATCAAATCCCACCATTACATCATCAGCTTCGACCCAAAAGACAGGAACGAATGCGGACTGACCGGAGAACGGGCACAGCAGCTTGGGCTTGAATACTGCAAAAAGAATTTCCCCGGACATCAGGCCTTGTCTGCACCCACACGGACGGGCATAACGAAAGCGGCAACATCCATGTGCATATCGTAATCAACAGCCTGCGGAAAAATGATGTGGAGCGTCAGGACTTTATGGAACGTGACTGCGATTCCCGCGCCGGGAACAAACACCACCTGACCAATAACTATCTTGTTTATTTGAAGCAGTCGCTTATGGATTTATGCCTCAGGGAAAATCTGCATCAGGTAGATTTGCTCACCAAAGCAGAACGGAAAGTGACAGAAAAAGAATACCATGCAAAACGCAGCGGCCAGAAAAAATTAGAGGAACGCAACCGGCAGATGATTTCAGAAGGCATCACACCACGCACTACCGTATTCCAGACACAGAAGGAATACCTTCGTGTTTCCATTGATGAAGCTATTGCCTCCGCACATGACCTTAAGAAATTTGAACAAATACTTTCAGAAAAATACCATATAAAATTCAAAATCAGCCGGGGCAGGTTCAGCTATCTCCACCCGGACCGCGAAAAGCCAATCACCGGAAAAAGCCTAGGGGCACACTATGAAGAAGATTACCTAATGGAAATAATTGAAAATAATTCCCATATTGAAAATGCCGGAAAAAACCAGACCGTGCAAAAAGAAATTTTACCAAAAGAAAATATCCCTGCACCGGAGCGCCCTGCCCATCAGCAGGAGATACCAGCCGGGACAGATACGCCAACTGCCACGTTTGAGAAATCCGGGCTGCGTCTGGTAACAGACTTACAGCACTGTATCAAGGCACAGCATAGCAAAGCCTACGCCGGAAAAGTGAAGCTCTCTAACCTCCAGAACATGGCAAAAACACTCTCCTATGTGCAGGAACATGGGTATGATACTGTAGAAGATATGGAAAGCAGGCTTACTGAAATAAAAGAGCTTGCATCCTCTTCCAGAAAAGAATTAAAAGATACAGAAGGCAGGCTCCGGCAGGTCAATGAACAGATCCACTATACCGGACAATACCTTGCCAATAAATCGGTTTATTCACAGTTCCTTAAATCCAAAAACAAAGGGCAGTTCCTGCAGGAACATTCTCCAGAACTTGCCCTTTATGAATCTGCTGTCAAATTCCTGAAAGAAAAATCCAGTGATGGAAAGCTCCCAAACTTACAGACGCTGAAAGCAGAAAAAGAAAAACTGCTGGTACAGAAAAAAGAAACACAGGAGAAATATTATTATTACCGGGATTACCAGAAAGAATTGGATACTGTCTGTACTAATATCCATTCTGCCTTGGGACAGCCACAAAGCAGACCGGCACATAAGCGGGAACAGAATGATATATGTAACAGTGAAGCAAGGCTGAACTGTTACTGATATATCCTGACTCCTGTCTGCAAATCTTGCCAATGACCAACTGGAATTAAAACAGGCTCATTTGCCGATATTCCTCCTGCATACTCTTTTCTCTCTGCAGTTTATCAAAATGCCTGTCCAGCAGCCTCACGGCTTCTTCTTTAGAAAAAAGCCATTTTTCCATATCGTCACGGGTTAGGATCAATGGCATCCTACTATGGATTCCTACCATGCATCCCTCTGCTTCCCGGGTTAGGATCGTGAACCTGTCACCATCCGGGTCTTTATGGTAGATCCCAGCCAGAAATAAGGTTTCCCCCTCTGAAAAGAAATCATATTTCTCCTTCTGCTTCCCGTCAGACTTTTTCCATTCATAGAACTTTTTGACCGGTATGATACAGCGCCGGTTTTCATAATCATAACGGAACATCGGCCTTTCCTGCACAGTCTCTGAGCGTGCATTAAAAATATTTTTTCCTGCCGCATCATATCCCCACTTTAGCACTTCAGACACCATCTTGCCCTTCATTGCCCTCAAAATTAATGCAGGTTCCGAAGGATGTACATCTCCCATCTTTGCCATTTTCTGGTCAATCTTTCTGGCTATCTTCTCAATTTCCCTGGCTGTTTCATCGTCTACATAAAATCGTCCACACATGCACCCGCTCATCTCCTTTATTATATTTAAATGATCCGTGTCTTTTCATTGTCCACATCTATCCCTATTGTTACCCCGGATCGGCGTTCTTTATCCAAGCCGCCTCCCATATGTGGGACATTGCCCTTAAGGAAACTGGCACGGAACACTGCATCCTCACCATATTTTTTCCTGATCCCATCTATGGTCCTGTCCAGTATTTCCAGCCGGTCAAATTTCTGCAGATCAAATAGATTATATTGCCTCCCTGCGTCCACCTGTACCTTTGAAGTATGGACACCAATCTGGCGTATTGGCGTTTTCTTATCCCACAGCTTATCAAACACCTGGCATGCCGCCCGGAATATTTCCTCCGTCACATCCGTTGCTGTCAGAAGCTGCATCTGCCTGTTTTCATGGATAAACTCGCAGGTTGTGATATGGACGCTGACCACACTGACCTTCACACTGTCATTCCGCAGCCTTGTCCCCACTGTCTCACACAAAGATAATAATAAATGGTCTGCATATTCTGTACTCGTGATATCCACAGGGGCTGTCAGGCTGTTCCCATAGCCTTTATTTGTCTCATGGCCAAACATATATGGCTCCAGGTCTTTCCCCCTGGCATAACCCTGTACAATCTGCCCCGGCATTTTCAGGTGGGATTTTATCACCGCATCATCTGCCTTAGCCAGTTCACCGATCGTATAAATTCCAAGACGATGCAGCTTTGATGTTGTTGCCCGCCCTACGAAAAAGAGGTCTGATACTGGCAGAGGCCACATCTTTTTGTGGATTTCATCCGGGAATAGGGTATGCACTTTATCCGGTTTGGAAAAATCCCCTGCCATCTTTGAGAGGAGGAAGTTCGTAGAGATCCCAATATTGACAGTAAAACCAAGCTCCTCCCGTATCTCATCTTTTAACCGGCAGGCAAAGTTTTTCATCTGCCCCCTGCCGTATAGGTTTTCAAAACCGTCAAACACACACCATGCTTCATCAATAGAATACTGGATTACATTATCGCAATACTGTTTCAGCTTTCCTATAGATGCACGTGATGCATTTACATACAGCCCATAGTCCGGCGGGATCACCACCAGCCCCGGACATTTCTGCCGCGCTGTGACGATTGCTTCCCCGGTCTGTATCCCGTATTTTTTCGCAGGGATACTTTTTGCTAAGACAATTCCGTGGCGTTTCTCTTGGTCTCCCCCTACTATACTTGGGACAGACCGCAGGTCTATTTTTTCTCCCAGCACATTCACCCGGTAAGAAGCGCTCCAGCTTAAAAAGGCGCTATTTGCATCCACATGGAAAATATAAATCCTCCCATCCATCATGTCAGGAACTGGAATATCGTCCATTTCTGGCTCCCCACATTATACCGTATCTCCATGATCCTTTCCTGGTCACTGACCCTTGCAGCGCAGATAAACTGTTTTTCCCGGATTCCAACATAATTCTTCTCATCATGGGAAATGACTTTCTGTATCTCTATCGTTTCTATCGTATCCTCTGCTGTCTGGAAGCGGAAACGGATTGGAGTGATCCTGCCTGTTGTATCTCCCATACTGAACATCTGGACCGGGATATTCACAGGCGATAACTCTCCCATCTTTTTCTGTCCATTTTTATCTTCCATTCCGTCTCACCTCTTTTCCGAACGCATGTTTGTTTTTATATGGTATCAAACGTATGTTCTCTTGTAAAGAGTTATTATTTGGAAAATGGCAGATACTTTTTCGTCCAAAAAAAGCAAATCCCAATATAAGAGAACCGCACACCTTACATTGGGATATATCATTTTGACATTCTTTAAAACACTTCCTTGCAAAATACACAGCTGGCTATGAACAATTCATGCTTATATTATGTTCCCCATCAGCACCTGTACCCATTCCCTTTACAGACTTATAAATTGCCATAATGTCCTCTTTGGGAAATGTTGGAAAAACATCAGCAACACTTTCAAAATCCAGCCCGCATCGGCACATCGACTCTACTGCACGTTTATCCTGCTCCTTCATCGCTACCCCATGGTCGTTCCTCCCCACTTACTTCGCACATATGTTCTATTATAAAAAATTTTTTCTGGTTTGCAACTGTTTTTCATAGATACCCTAAATACATCTGTCCTTGTCTTTTACCAAAGGCAAAGCACTCCAGAAAAAAGAGCATCCGGCACACCGCCAGACACTCCTTTTCTATTTCCGTTCCCGCTCCATATCATTTTCCGCAGCTTGCTGATGTTCCTTTTTTCCACCGCGCTGTGCAATCTCCGCCTGCTTTTTTGCAGCTTCGCCAGCACCGATTGCCTGCCCTTGGGCTTCTTTTTGGGCGGCATACTGTTTGTGGCAGACGGAGCATTATATCCATTATTTTTCCTTCCGTCAATCATATTGTAATTACTGATACAGAAAAAAGAAACGTGGGAGAAATATTATAACTACCGGGATTACCAGAAGGAATTGGATACTATCTGTACCAATATCCACGCTGTTCTAATACAGACTTCCTCCATACACCTAGACCAACAAAAAAACACAAAATCTATATATATCAGGATCGATATGTACAACATAATTTGTAAAATATATAGGCCATTACTCCTTATATTGTTTCCTGCTGTTGTTCATACATTTGAATTGTATTTAATATTTCATCTTTTGTTTCCTTATCAGGAAAAACTGATGTCATATAATAATTAATTGGTAGCTGCGGCAACGATGTTATTTGAGTTGATGTCTTCCTTCGTAAACTACCAAAAAATATAAACTTACTTAATCTTCTAAAACTCCTATTTAATTTTCGTAACATTTTCATTCTCTCCCTTGGCACTTTTTGTGTTTCTTTTTCTCATAGCATAACCATTCTTACATTTTTGAAGATAAAAATTATATTTATTCATTATTACATAAATAATTGCCGCAAAAGATTTCGCAATTTGTATGAATTGTTCTTCATATTCTGGTATAAATGCATGAGTAGACTTTGTATCAATACACAAAAAACCAACTATGTGATAATCAAAAGGATCAGTAGGTGCCGTAAAATGCAAATGGGAATGTGCAATTCTTATAGGAACTACTATAGCTGCGCGATAAAAATCCCAATAATTTTCTGTTGTATTCTCATATTTCTGCTGATGTTTCTTTAACTCTTCATCAAACAAATGAATATCCTGTTCATAAAAATACTGTTTCTTATAAAAATCAGGTGGTGATATAATATATGAAAAATCTGTATTCTTGCTAATCAATACTGCTTGATTATCAGATGCATCTTCTCTCTGCTTTGATATATTTTTGGATCTAACAAACGTATAGACAGTAGCATTCTCTTTGTCTATTTTATCAAAATTTATATCTTCATTCTCCTTACCAATAAGCTTAATACAAGCATTCATATCTTTTCCTGTATATGCTTTATATATATTGCATAATTTCTCTAACATATTTATTAAATACTCTCGAGTAATCGTTGTCAAAAATTCTTTATTCAATTTTTTATCCTTATGATATTTCAACACGTCAAAATAGAAATTCCTAAAATCATGCAAAATATCATAATAACTAGCCGCATCACTTCTAAGCCTAATCCATAAACTTGATTTATATTGTTTCATTTTTGCTCTCATAAACATAATAATTACTGTCAAAAGCAGGCATATTAACCACGGCAAATCAATTGGGAGTTGCGGAACAATTTTAGATACAACATTAATTACTAATTGGGCACCACCGTACACAATACCTATCAATGACACTAGTGATGTTATAAAAGCCAAAACATCTTGTAACCAATTAGGAACTTTATCCCAAAATGTTCTAAAACGTATAATAATCTTTTTCATTTGTATCACCAGTTTATTCAAATTTTATGGAATATTATAACATATTGTAAGTCAATGATGAAGAAAAACATACTACATAATTAAAAAAATCTAATCTTTTAGATATTATGTCATATTAGTTGCACATAAATCATGATTATTTATTTTGTGTCAAAAAAAGAGCATCTGGCACCCTGCCAGACACTCCCTCTTCTATTTCCGTTCCCGCCCCATATCATTTTCTGTCGCCTGCTGACGTTCCTTTTTCCCACTGCGCTGTGCAATCTCCGCCTGCTTCTTATGCAGCCTTGCCAGCACCGATTGCCTGCCGCCCTTCGGTTCCTTTTTGAGCGGCATACTGTTTTTGACAGACGGAGCCTTATGTCCGTTGTTTTTCCTTCCGTCGATCATGTTATAATTCTGCTCTTCACTGATCTCCGCGCTTCTTAAATACTCCCCATTCTCCATGTACTTCTGCCAACTATCAAGCCGAGGCTTATCTGGGCTATTCTCGTCCCGGTATGGCAACGGCTTCTCCTGTTCTGCCGAATCAGGTTGCTGCTGAATCTTTTCCTGCCTATCCTCTTCCCCCTGTGACGGATGAAGGTACTCTTCCAGCTTCGCTTTAACATCCTGATCAAAACCATTCCTGACATGATCCACTACCAGCTTCCCAGCTCCGTCCACCACCACCCATGCGGCTTCCTTCCCATAGGTCTCATGCTCCATAAGAAAAAAATCCTGCCCTTCCAGCCTGAAACTGTCAAAAGCAAGCCAGCTCCCGGCTTTCCCTTTGATCTGGAAATTTGTTGTTTCTATGGAAACTGCCGCCCCTGATGAACTGTTTTCACTTTTGATGAAATCCTCTATTACAGTAAACCCGTTCTTTTCCACATAATAAGAAATCACCGTCCCTGCCCTGTGAAACACCAGCACGTCGCTGACACTGACAGAATGCCCGACAAAGGAGCGGGGCGGCTGCCTGTCAAGCCGCTCCCTGACACTCTCCGGGCTATCCAGCGGATAAAGAGTTCCCGTATATACCTGTTCATAATCTTCCTGCCTTACTTGGATATTCTTTTCCTGCAGCGTTTGATAGGAACGAAAACGAATCTGCCTTGTCTCCGGCATCTGTTTCATCTGGAAAACTGCAAATTGATTTTCCCCGGTCATAATTCCTGCCCCTTTCTTTGATGTTCTTTTGAATTATCTGCCGTATTTTCCCGCCGTTTTATCTCTGCCTGACGCTCCTTTAGATCTGCCAGCACAGATCTCCTTTTCCCGGTTTTACCTTCCTCAATTTCTGCCTGCCCTGCCCGTTCTGTTTTCTCTATAAGCCAGCCATACCCTACCGTCTTCATTTCCTCTGACGGTATCCCTTCATCCGCAAGGATATCCTCCGCTGCCTCCCATATGGGAACATCCGGATTCTCATACACACCGCCGTCCAGTACCCGGTAATCTTTCCCGTAAAAAGTATAGTCATATCCCCCTTCCGTCTCCTGTATCGCAAAATATCCTTTCCCTGTCTCACAGGCATATCCTTCCTCATCTTCCCATGGTTCTTCCGGCTCTTCTGTCTGCCCCTCCCTGTCCTCTTCCGCCAGCCCGACCGCCTCCATAGGGCCTTTTTCGTCCATATTTAACAGCACATTCAGCTCCGCCAAGCGCTCCAGTTTCTCCTGCAGCTCCGCTTCCTTTGCAAAAGGCTTTTCCACTTCCTCTTTTGCAATGGCAAGCTGGCGCTGTACATTTTCCAGCTTTTGCTGCGCTTTTCCCAATTCTTCCGGTATCTTTGCAAGGGCATTACTGATACGCTGCATATTGCCCAAAGCATCCCTGCTGATCTCTATCCTGTGGCTGCACTTTCCTCCAATGCTGATCATGTACTGCTGGCTCAGGGTATTGAAAAAGGCAGTCAGGGTAAAGCCATGTACACTCCCCACCGCTCTCTCCCTATCTAACTTTCCAAGACCCAGACATGCATAGAGGAATGCCTCACCGGCTTCCTTCCGGTCTGTATATATCTTCCCCCTTATCTCCATGGAGAAATGATCCTTCCCCTCCTCTTTTGCCAAAACAGGGGCTGCCATTTCACAGTCCGCTGAAAGCCCTGCAACACGTTCTTTCAGCGCGGCGATCTCTGCCGGGTAATGCCTTGCGATATCTGTTTCAAGGCGGTATTTCTGGCTGGTATGCTCCGCTTTCAGTAACTTCAGCTTGCTCACCTGGATATCCAGCTCCATCTTCTCTTTTATATGTACATTGCCAGTGGCAAGGGACTTGATCTCCGCATAGGAAAGGGCGGTATCGTCCACATCCTCACAGGAGCGCACCGGGGATTTGCTGGTCATGATCTGGGAAATGAACTTCTGTTTGTTCTCTAAAATCTGCCACATGTACGCGTCAAATGTTGATTCCGTAACATACCGGTATATCCACACTTTCTTATTCTGGTTTCCTTGCCGCAGGATGCGCCCCTCCTGTTGTTCCAGTTCTGAGGGCTTCCACGGGCAGTCCAGATGATGAAGGGCAATGAGCCTGTCCTGTACGTTGGTCCCTGCCCCTAACTTCGGCGTGGAACCCAACAGGATACGCACCTGCCCGGAGCGGACTTTTGCAAATAATTCCGCCTTTTTTGTCTCTGTAGCGGCCTCGTGGATAAAAGCGATCTGTTCCCTTGGTATTCCCATCGCCACCAGCTTTTCCCGCACATCATCATAAACATTGAAGACACCTCCTGCTTTCGGCACGGAAAGGTCGCAGAAGATGAGCTGTGCGGACTTCTCCTGCATGGTATTTTTCCATATTTCATAGGCATTTTCTACACAGCGGTTTGCCTTGCTCCCTTCCGCGTCCGGCAGCATGTCATTTAAGAGCCGCTGGTCCAGCGCACACTTTCTCCCGTCATTGGTGATCCGAAGCATATTATCCACCGATGGGTCAACGCCGCCTCCGCGGACAGCTTCCGCCCGCTCTGCAAAAGACTTTACCATCTCCTGCTGCTCATGGCTCGGCTTTAACACCTCGTTGACATATTCCGCCTCCGGCACTGGAAGCTCCAGAAGGTCGGCTGTCTGGATATCCGCACATTCCTTAAATATGGACATCAGTTCCGGCAGGTTGTAGAACCGGGCGAAACGTGTCTTTGCCCTGTATCCCGTCCCCTCCGGGGAAAGCTCTATGCCTGTGACTGTTTCCCCGAAATCCGCCGCCCAGGAATCAAAATGCCCAAGCCCCAGCTTCTGCAGGGTATCATATTGCAAATAGCGCATAATGGTGTAAAGCTCCACCATACTGTTTGATATGGGAGTGCCGGTTGCGAAAGTGACGCCCCTGCCTCCGGTAAGTTCGTCCATATACTGGCACTTCATGAACATATCGGAGCTTTTCTGTGCGTCCGTCTGGGCTATGCCTGCAACATTACGCATTTTCGTGTACAAAAAAAGGTTTTTATAAAAATGGCTCTCATCCACAAACAGCCGGTCCACGCCAAGTTCTTCAAAAGTCACCACGTTGTCCTTCCGTTTCTGGCTGTTCAATTTCTCCAGTTTTGCTTTCAATGTTTTCTTGGTTCTTTCCATTTCTTTAATGGAAAAGCGTTTCCCCTCCGCCGCTTTCGCTTCCGATATGGCAAGGATGATATCATCTATCTGCCTCTCTACAACTGCAATCTGACGCTCTATGGACAAGGGGATTTTCTCAAATTGAGAATGGCCGATGATGATCCCGTCATAATCCCCGGTTGCGATACGGGAACAGAACCTTTTCCTGTTGGCCGGTTCAAAATCCTTTTTCGTTGCCACCAGTATATTTGCCCCCGGATAAAGGCGCAGAAAATCACTGCCCCACTGCTCTGTTAAGTGGTTTGGCACCACATAGAGATTCTTATGGGAAAGCCCAAGCCGTCTGCTCTCCATTCCTGCCGCTACCATCTCAAAAGTCTTCCCCGCACCCACGCAGTGGGCAAGCAGGGTGTTCCCTCCGTACAGGATATGGGCCACCGCATTCTTCTGGTGCTGCATCATGGTAATCTCCGGGTTCATGCCCACGAAACGGATATGGCTGCCATCATACTCCCGTGGGCGGATGCTGTTGAACAGTTCATTATAGACCCGGCACAGCTCTTCCCTCCTGCCAAGATCCTTAAAAACCCACTCCTTAAAGGCTTCCCTGATCATCTCCTGCTTCTGCTGGGCGACCATGGTCTCTGCTTTATTAAGGACGCGTTTTTCACCGTCCTCTGCAATTATGTAATCGTATATCTTTGTGTCGCGCAGATTTAAAGTGTCCTCTAAAAGACGGTAGGCATTTGCCCTGCCTGTCCCGTAAGTAGAAGTGACAAGGGAATTTCCGTTGGAATCAAGGTTCTTGCCAGAAATATGCCACCGCCCTATTTCTTTTGCATAGCTTGCTTCAATCTTCGTTCCCAAATAATTTGCCGGTGTCTGGAACAGTTCCCCCATAAACTCCGTAACATAAGTGTCTTCCACCCATGTAACCCCAAGCCGCACCTCAATTTCCGAAGCGTCAAGGTCTTTTGGCTGGACTTTTTCAAGGTATGCCACATTTACGGCATACTCTGGGTGGTTTTCCGCATACTGCTTTGCCACCCGCAGCTTTTCCCGGACATTGCCGGAAAGGTATTCGTCCGCAGCCTCCCATTTTTCCGTCACCGGGTTTTGAAAGACCACCCCTGTAAGTTCCCCTATAACTTCCTCTTCTGTTTTCCCACAAAGCGCCGCCATGAAAGGGATATCCACCCTTGCCTTTTCACCGATAGAGACTGCAAGGGCTTCACTGGCAGTGTCCACGCTGGTAACGGGTTCCGCCTTCCGTATGGTACGCTTGGTAAAGATATCCGCTTTACGCTCTAAATTACCATTCTCGTCAACCAGCTCCAGCGCCGCTAAAAGGCAGTAACTGGAATCCTGTGAAAAAGCCCTGCGGTTGGCATTGCTGCTGATCAGCCCGTACTTTTTTGTAAAACTTTCATACTGTTCACCCAGCTTTTTCTGCAGGGCTCCCACTTCCGCATCACTCTTATCTTCCATCTGGCATCGGATCAGTTCCTGTGTGGTATCCCTGATCTTTACCATGCCAAAGATGCGCTCTGTTGTCTTTGCAGGCAGTTCCATTAAATTCATCCTTGAATTTTCCCGATAATATACCTTCCCGTCCACATCTGCAAAGCTGAAATTCTTCACGGAAGGATCGGCGGGTATGGAAGTATCTTCCCCATCCGGCAGAAGCTCCTCCGGTTCCCTGTCCGTGATATCCCCCTGTATCTGGCGAACTGCTCCCTTTAACTGTTCTGAAAGCGCTGCGCCGTTTATGGGCTTTACCGTAAGCGCCTGTTTGCCAAACTGTGTGCTTTCCATGGCAAACTTCCCCAGCACCATTTCCGGGTGTGCGGCAAAATAACTGTTTACGGAATATCCCTCCGGCGTAGTGCCAAGGTTCACCCATTCCGGCTGTTCCAGAGCCACCCTGTCCCTTTTCTGGAAAAATAAGATATCTGCCACCACTTCCGTTCCCGCATTTCTCTGGAACGCGTTCTCCGGAAGCCTTATGGCTCCCAACAGATCTGCGCGGTTTGCGATATACTGGCGCACAGACGGGTTCTGCTTATCCATGGTGCCGCTGGAAGTCACTACCGCCACCACACCGCCCGGACGCACAAGGTCAAGGGATTTTGCGATAAAATAATCATGTATCAGGAAATTGAAGCGGTCATATCTCCTGTCCGCTACCTTATACGCGCCGAAAGGCACGTTCCCCACCACGCAGTCGAAAAAACTGTCCGGGTACTGTGCTGTTTCAAACCCCTGTATGGAAATACTGTTTTTCTGGTACAACTGCCCCGCAATCCTGCCGGAGATACTGTCAATCTCAACGCCGTACATCTTAAGGGCGTTCATTTCCTCCGGCACAAGCCCCATGAAATTTCCCGTACCGCAGGAAGGTTCTAATACATTACCCTTTTCAAGCCCCATGTTCCCAAGGGCTTCATACATTGCCTTTATAACCACAGGCGGCGTATAAAACGCATTTAAAGTGGAAGCCCTTGCCTGCCGGTATTCCTCTTCCGTCAGCGTCTGCTTTAATTCCGTATATTCCGATGCCCATGAACCATTCCCTTCCTCAAAAGCCGCAGGCAGACCGCCCCAGCCTACATACCGGGATAAAACATCCTGTTCTTCCGATGTGGCTGTGCGGTTTTCCGCTTCCAGTTTCTTGAGAAGAGTGATTGCCTCCATATTAGCGCGAAATTTCTGCTTTGGCCCGCCTGCGCCGAGGTCGTCATTGGTAATGCGGAAATTGACGGGATTCAAAGATTGCGGCTGATCTGATACCATATCCTGTGCGGAGACGCTGCCTGATTCCGTTTCCGGTATCTCCGCCGCCTGTTTCGCTTCCTGTGAAAGTTCTTCTCCTGTATGCTGATACGGAGTCTGTTCCTCTGCCTGCCGGGACTGCCCCTGCCCTTCCATATTTTCCGGTTCCTTCCGGTTTTCCTGTGCATCTTCCTGTTTTCTTTCCCCTAACCGTGCATTTATCTCCTGATCTGGATCTGTCTGTTTTTCTGCAGGAGCTGTTCCCATATCCATAAAATCAAATAAAGACAGCTGAACGCTGTCCCCGATCTGTATCTCTCCCTGTATACTCTTTTTCTTTTCCGGGAAAATAGTATAAGTGCCTTCCACATATCCCTGCACATCTGCCAGTAATCTTACCTTTTCCCCGTAATCTGCAAAATCCGCCGGAAGGGCTTCCAGAGCCTGCCCCATATGCTTAACAAGTGATTTCCTTCCCTCCGGATTCCCTAAAAGGTTTTTGACATCATCCCTGTGCTCATAAATGTATGGGTTCCCCTTCCATGGGCGCATGATATCTGCCGGGATACGGTGGTAAAAATTTGTGACACATGTAACGATCTGCTCTTTTTCGTACTCCGGCATACGGGAAATATCCGCCGTACTTAAATATCTGTCATTCTCGATCAGATACTTTACACGTTTTGCCACAGCCGGCCATTTCAGCAGGATTTCGGATTTTACGTTTTCATATTTTCCCCTGGCAAGGTGCAGCCCCTTCCCGTCATGCCATATCTCAGAATCTTCTGCGCTGTCATAAATTTTCCCACCGCCCCCGATCCCATATTTTTTCCAGAGGAAAGCTGCCCTTTCCTTATCCGTCTTATCTTGTATAAAATAAGAATAAATCGACAGTCTCCAATCAGAATAATTTCCTTTTGTAAGATAAGCGTCAATCTCGTCCTGTGTGATAAATGCCGGGTGTTCCTCCCATGCAAAGCCTTCCCTTGCCCGATACGGGACTGCTTCTTTTGCACCATTCCCAGCCTGATCCAATACCAGCTGCGGAGCATATTCCCCCTGCTTAAGGAGCTGGTGGATTCGTCCGCTCACCTCTTCCCATAGCAAAAACGCTTTATAAAACACCGTCCCGTGCACGGAATCCCCGGCGGCTATCTGCATACCAAGCTCATCATGCCAGACAGAATATCTTATGCCGCCGACCTCGATCCCCCTGCCACCGGTTCCGTATTCATTGCGGACAAATTCCGTATATTCCGCTTCTGTTTGCGGGAGCGTAAAATTAGAAATGATACGCAGCATACTCCCTTTCCGGTTTCCGCCTGCACGGAGCACTTCGTCTACCACATCTGCAGGGATTGTGATCTCCCCGGCATAAAGCGCCTGCACACGCTCCCCAATCTTACGGATCTGCTGCTCCACGGTCGGGAATCTTCCCAAAGCAGCAGGCTCCATGTCCTGCTGACTGCCCGTATGGCTTAAAAGAGCAGGGGATTTCTCTTCCCCTGCCCTGTCTGTCCCCTGTTCAGTTCTCTCTCCGCTTAGCTGTAAACCAGTTCCTGTAAAACGCTCTCCTCCGCCATGGCTGCCAGGCTGTTCATGTGGGCTGCCCACGCCATCTGGTCCTTCCCCTTGTCCGGCGCCGGATATTTCTCCAAAAGCCGCTCTACCAGAATCTCCATCCTCTCCGCGGCCGTTTTCTCTATCTCCACCAGGTGCCCGTTCAGTTTCCCCGACAGCATCATTCCCTGATACAAGCCCGCCCGGTTCTCCTTTAAGAACGTCTTCCGCAGCATCCCGTATTTCCCGATGGGTTCCTGCTTCTCCCCTATACTCAGGTCCGGGATCAGGTAATCCCCCTCCCAGTGGTATGTCAGTTCCATCTTCGATTCCTCCCTTTCCGCTTTTGCTTTTATACTTTAAAGTGTTAAATTTATTATAACTTATGTCTATACGGTTTTCAAGATATTTTTGTTCTTCTTTCAGACAAATATCCTTCACCGTCCGCCCGATCCCTCTAAGGACAGGTTCCGTAAGGCTGCCTGCGGCATTCCCCAAAATAGTCAGCACCGCAAGGGAATTAAAATCCGTAATGCCTGCGAAATCCTCTTCCTCAAGATATTCCATAGGGTCTAAGCCGCACCGGACAGATACAGCATAAAAGATACTGTTTTTTAACAGTTCCCTGAAACTTACCCGAACCGTATCCTCCCCAAGCTCTTCCAGATAAGTCCCCTCCGCCGCATACTCCAGTCCCTGCATGGCGTCCTCCAGATTCTCTTTTGTCATACATTCAGCAATCTCCATAAGCGCCAGGTTCAGGTTCCCTGCCGCTTCCCCTGTGATCTCATAGGCATCTGACAGGTAAGATAGCACTTCCGCTTCATGTCGCGCCTCCATCTTCCACAGGACAGGTGTCCAGCCGCCCTGTACCAGACGGGTATCGGAAACGTCAAACACATATTTCAGCTTCATCTTTGTCCCGCTGTCGTCAAGCAGTGCAATCCCCTTTGCGCCCCGCCTTACCCACCGCCCTACTTTCTCATTCCAGTCTTCCAAGGAAGCACAGGCGGCTGCGTCCTTGCGCTGGGCATGGATCAGCATCGTATCCGAAAACGGGTAGCGGTACAGCCTTGCCGCCGTATCAAGGTATCCCATCCAGTCCCTTGGGGAACTGGTGATCTTTTTTGCCTCATACTCGGCAAGATACTGGATCTCCTGTAGTCTGGTCATGGTAAAATCCCCCTCTCTGCAATAAAAATAGAGCGCATAGACTTTTGATTCTATACGCTCTGACGTTGTGTAATTATTCTGTTGTGATTTTGGTAATGGTTGTTTAGACAAATTTGAATATTTGTAGACATCATTAATAATATGGGTATTCTGACACTTTTAAAATACAAGCATTTTTAATACTATATTTCTGTATAAGATATTGGACATTGCTTTCCTGCTCTGCTCCTCTTACATAAAACTTCCAATATGCATTTGAATATCTTATATTTAGATAACTGAAATAGTCAAAATCAATTGCACAGGAATGTCCATAAACAATAATTTCTTCAACTTTACATTGATTCTTATCTAGAAAGTCTTCCAATAAGTCAATTCTGCTCTCTTTGTAAAATGATTTGCACTTATCAAACAATTCTGCATATGCTGTTCTGATATAATAGTCTTCAATGCCGTTGATATGATCTTCTATATCAATTTCAACATAAGGACCTCTTCCTTTTCCTCTTGCATCATAACTATATTTTTCAGGTGTAAAATTCCCTTTTGGATATCCTAATTCCAGATTGTTTTCTCCTACTTCACCATGAATATGTAAAATCTGTTCCCTTGGTATATTATAAATTTCCTCCATAGTATGCGTATAGTTAAAAGTGATATAATATCCAGCTGAATCAAGAATTCGTTCTATAAAATCATTGGCTTGTATATTACACAAAGACTCCTCCGCCTCATACGCAAATGCATATAATGCATCCTGCAAGTTCCCATTCAATTGCACCTGATGGATAATTCTTTCACGGTCACTTTCTCTATCTGATAAATAATCTGGCTCATAGCCATAAAAGATTTCTTCGAGGGTGTTAAAGTCTGGATATCCAAGCAAATTTTCAAAATCAGACCAGATATCACCTTCACGAGATTGATATAAATCCCAAAAACTATCCTGTTCATATTTTCTGGCAATATTTTTAAAATCTGGATCAAATCTAGTTGGAAGGTCATGCGCCAAATCAAATCCATTTCCTATAATAAATAATTTGTTTTTCATGATGTATTTCCTTATATTTATCTTATTGGCGGATATATATTAAAACTATATAGACACAAATAATTTTAACCTATTTATCAGATTAATCTATCACCCACTAAATTCCGGTTTGTATCGCTAATAGAATACCACAATCACACTCTTGTTTCTATCACATTTTCATTAGATTTCTTCCTCCCTCCGATTAATCCTGTTCTATTGTTATGCTATCGGCTCTCGTTCACTAAGGGCATACAGATTTTTCCGTATACCCCGTGTTGCAAAATATTTCCTGCTATTTTTTCTTTTTGGGAAATTCCAGCTTTACCTTATACTGTGAGCCTTTTATCTCCTTTCCGTCTTTGGTGTAGGAATAATCTTCCACGCCCTCCGGGATAAGGTACGCATCATAGCTGCCCTTTTTGCCTTTCAAGCCTTTTACAAGCGTCTTTTTCCCCGCCAGCAGGCTTTTTACCTGGCTGTCGGTAAGCGCTGCCCCCATTGCCCGTGACACGTTCATGCCGCACTTATTCTTGCAGTAAGCGCCGAATTTTCCCTTTACCACATCGCCGCCGCATTTCGGGCATTTTCCAAGAGCTTCCTTTGCGCCGCTCCGAACATGGATTTCTGTTCGTCACTGATACTGTGATAGGTCTGCACAAGCTCTTTTACCATATCCTCTATGCCGCCCATAAAGTCCTGCATGGAATACTCGCCCTTTGCCACAAGGGTAAGGGCATTTTCCCAATCGGCAGTAAGTTTCGGGGACTTTACCACATCCGGAAGCACTGTAATCAGCTTCAATCCGTCCTCGGTGGGTATGATCTGTTTTTTCTCACGCTTTACAAAACCGTCCTTTACCAGCTTTTCAATGATGTCCGCCCTTGTCGCAGGCGTACCCAAGCCTTTCCTCTCCACATCATCGCCCATATCTTCCGCCCCGGCACGTTCCATTGCCGACAATAATAAATCTTCTGTAAAATGCTTCGGCGGCTGCGTGAAATGCTCTGATACCTTTGTCTGCACTCCCTCAAAAACCATTCCTTCCGAAAGCTCCGGCAGCTTTTTATCCTCTTTTTCCTTATCTTCCGATGTTTTATAGGAACGTCTGAAAGCCGCTTCAAAATCTTTCCAGCCATTCTTTGTTACGGACTTCCCGGAAACCGTAAAAACAGTGTCATTACAGTCAAACTCTGCTTTGACCGTTTCATACTCATGCTTTTCCCCGGTGGCGCAGAGCAGGCGGTTCGCCGCAAGGGAAAGTATCTTCATCTCCCCCTCCGGCACAGCGGAAAGGTCAGCCTTTGCAATCTCCATTGTGGGAATAATTGCATGGTGGTCTGTGACCTTTCTGCTGTCCATTACCCTTTTTATGTCCGGCTCTGCCCCGGACGGTTCTTCAAAGAGAATCGCTTTGTAGACAGCGCCGATCACGCCCCTTGCGGTATCTTCCATATCGTCCGATAAATACTGGCTGTCCGTCCGGGGATATGTAACCAGCTTTTTCTCATAAAGGCTCTGCGTGTATTCTAAGGTCTGCTTTGCGGTAAAACCAAATAAGCGGTTCGCATCCCTCTGTAACGTGGTAAGGTCATAGAGCTTCGGCGGCTGGACGGTTTTCTTCTCCTTTGTGACCGAGATAACCGAAGCGGCTCTGCTTTCACAGGCTGCAGCAATGCTCTCTGCCTGTGCCTTGTCCTCTATCCGCTCCGTTGCCGCATCCACCCCGTCCATGAGGATATGCGCCATATAATACTTCTCTTTCTTAAAATTCCTGATTTTTTCCTCCCGCTCCACAAGCATGGCAAGCGTCGGTGTCTGCACCCTGCCGACCTTTAACACCTTGCCGCCATACAGAACCGTAAAAAGCCTTGTACCGTTCAAGCCCACAAGCCAGTCTGCCCTCTGCCTGCACAGTGCGGAATGGTAAAGGTTATCATAATCGCTCCCCGGCGCAGGTTCTCAAAGCCCTCCCGGATTGCGCTTTCCTCCATTGAGGAAATCCAGAGCCGCTTTATGGGCTTGCCACACCCTGCCTGATGATACACAAGGCGGAAGATCAGCTCCCCTTCCCGCCCTGCGTCCGTGGCGCACACAACGCTGTCCACCCTTGTATCGTGCATAAGCCCTTTTAATACTTTATACTGTGCCGCTGTATCTCCCTTTACCTCTGTCTGCCATTCCTCCGGTATCATGGGCAGGCTCTCATAACTCCACTTTTTCCATGCATCCGAATAGGCTTCCGGCTGTGCAAGCTCCACCAGATGCCCGATGCACCATGAAACAATGAACCCGTTTCCCTCCATGTACCCGTCTTTTCTCTCATCCTGCGCCGATCACACGGGCAATCGACTGTGCCACGCTCGGCTTTTCCGCTATCACTAACTGCATTCTGTTTTCCTCCTTATTTTCGCACAAAAAAAGAGCAGCCGTTCTTTCTGGTTGCTCTGGTTGATAAAAAATATTAAGTTATTTTCCGGCTGCCTACAGCCGCTTTTTCTCAAGGCTTTTCAAAAATGTTTTCTTAAGTTCCTGCGGTTTATAAAAGAACTGTTCTTCTGACCGGCTAAGCCTTTTCTCATCTCTTTTGATCCTTAACAGCTCCATGGTGCAGATAAAGTCTGCCGCCTGCAGCAATCTGTATTTCTGCGGTTCTGCTTTCTTAAATTCAACATTTGAAAACCGGATTGAAAAAACTGCATTTAAAATGGCGCTGAGTTCACTCTGCCCATTATCGTAATAGACGGTGATCTGGTCAAAACCTGCAAAGAAATCCTGATACTTACTCATTGCTGTATTAATTGTTTTCGCCAGCCTGCCCGACAGGGAAACTTTGTCTGCGGCCTCTTTTCTGTCCACTACGACCGTCATGTATGAAATCGGGCAGGCATTGACGAAATTCAGCATCTTATACAATAACTTCCTTCTTTCATCGATAGAATACCCTGCAAAGATTTCTTCCCTGCGTATCACCGGCCCGGTATGTATATACTCCACATCAAAACCTGCAGCCCTCACGCTCTCTTCCAGTTTTAAGACCTGTTTATCTATATTTTTATTCTGGTCATGAAAAACAAACGTTACCAGATAATAGGCAGGACGTTCCTTTATTTCTCCAAAATCTCCTGATTCATCAATAAAAATACTCAGTTTCCCCATTCGGTTTTCCCCTGTATAATTAGAAATGGCGGGAAATTCTTCCCGCCTGCGGTGGTCCAAAGAGCTTTCGCCCAGACCAAAGCTGTGCAATGCATCACAGTTTTTATTCTATTCACATCATACCAGATTTATACCGGTACTGCAAGTTTTAAAATCTGCCTTAAGTCCTCTGCCCTCCGGGAGTCTCCGTCTGCCACATAAATATCAATCCTCTCCGTATCACTGCTCCTGTCCTTAAACGCCGGGAAAAGGAACCCGCATTCAGACGCACCTGGCTCATAATCACCATCTACCGGGCAGACTGCGCAAATCAGGAACTGATAGACCTCTTCCGATTCCCACAGGCTCTCCTTGTCACTGCCTTTCAGCGGCACATCATAGCTGCCATGGAAAAAGTATACCGCATAGCTCCCATCTGCATGGTATCTGCCGCCAAATTCTTCATAAAACACGTCCAGCATTGCGTCATTTTTCAGCCCGCATTCCTTCAGCGCCATCAAAAGCTGCCAGATACTCCCCGGCTTCCTGTCTGCTTCCCCGAAAGCATATTCCTGTAGCTGCACATTTGTCTCTGAAAAAGGGATCGTCTTTGCGATATCCAGATTGATCTGCTGGTCTTTTGCCGACAGTTTCTGGAAATGTTTATTGAATGTCCCGTCCACAAATCCCTCTTCGTCCATATATGCCCCTGCGATCCGGTCAAAACAGTTCCGCTTCAAAGTCATTCTCCTTGTCAGTTCCAGCATATCCTCCCGGTTAATCTTTCCCATATCTTCCTGCACACTCCATACTTTCTGCCAAAGGCCGCTGCATACCGAGTTGATACACAGCAGCCCTCTACTATTTTCTATGCAGAATTATAACGTATTTTCCCAGGACAGACAATGCCCTTCCTTACTGCAAGAAAGGATATCTATACCCGTATTATTTATCCCTCTGTGTATTCTTCGTCCTCTTCCGTTTCCTTCCCGCTTTCCTCCTCATTGGTATAAGCGCCGCCATCATAGAATTCGAGGTCTTCACTCTCCGCCTCCTCTTCCTCACGCTTGGGCTTTAAGATCTTGAAATAATAATAACCTCCTACAACGCCTGCACCCAGAACAAGAATGGTCAGCACTGCGCCCATGTTCATACCTGCATTTTCCGGTTCTGGCTGGGATTCTTCCGGCACAGGCTCAGGCTGTGGTTCCTCTATGACCACCGCAGGTTTTTCCTCCTCCACAGGCTCCGTCTCTTCCCCAAGGAACTCCGCCAGATCATACTCATCAACTAAGGAAAGCATATAGACATTCTCCGAATTTCTGGAACGGTCTATGACCATGAAAAACGTGTTCCCGTTCTTCGTCTGCACGGTGAGGAACTGTTTCGTTTCATCGTCCGTGATATCATCTAAAAGCTGCCCGTTCCCTGCCACAGAAAAAGGCGTGGCCCCTGTCTCTTCCGGTGCTTCCTCCATAATGACCGGCTCATCCTCTGTCTCATCCACATAGGCGTATGCCGTCATCGTGCCGGACGAAAGGATCATCACCATCATTGTAAGCATTACTGCCAGTTTCCTAATCTTTTTCTTCATCTTCCTTATCCTCTCTTTCTGCCGGTACTTCCCCCGGCCTGCTGTTATTTCCTGTCTCTCCCTGTCCTGTTTCCGGTTTTCCGTAATCTCCTGCCATTTGCGTCGTACCCTCACCCTCTGCCTGCCCCACATCCACGCCAGTCTGTGCCGGCGGTACAGGCACCATGCCATTCTGCATACTTTCCAGAAAGGCGAGCATCTCCCGGCTCCCCAGCTTCATGGAACGGACGCTCTTGATGATCTGGGCATCTTCAAGCTGCTTTTTCCTGATATTCAATTCTTCCAAGTGCTCCTGCCATACGGCAATCTTTTCTTCCGTCTTTGCGATCTCGTCTAAAACCCTGCTTAATTTTGTGTTCACTTTCCACCTCGTTTCTGCCTGATATTTGTCTGATATTTTCCTTTTTGGATGTGTCCCGGAATGTCCGGGGATAGTATCTGTTTAACTGCCCCGCAAATGACCGATATCAAGATAATCAAATTCAAGCTGGTTTTCACATATCCCACTGCACAGATAGCCGCTCTGGAAGGGTGTCCGCGCGGGCGTTCCACCGTCTGCTGTCATGTAATAAACCCGCGGGCTGAGCCAGAGCATTTCCACCCGGTTTTCTTTAAACATACGGAAGCGTTCCTTACTGTCAAAAATCCCCTGAAAATTGACCAGCATCGCAAAAGGTTTCCCGATCTCATACAGCCGCTTTAAGATTTCCCCTTTTAAGCTGTACGGCGGGTTACTGACGATATAATCACAGTCCGGCACCTCCGTATGGAAAAAATCCTGTCCTGTCTGGATATGCCCGTAAATGACACGGAAGCCGTTACCCGAAAGTGTCTTCACAAACTCACTGTCTGCCTTGTCAAACGGGCACCACACTGTTGCCCCCGCTTTTAGCCGTCCCATGATCGGGTAGACAGCATAGGACGGCGTATAATATTCATCATTTTTCTGAAACTGCCTCTGAAACTGTGCCATACATTCCTCCTTCACCCGATTCTCCCGTAAGATAAAAAATGCCCCTGCCAGTACGGGGTATTAATGTTAGAGTATTTAATTGGGTTGCCCGCGTGGATCATCATACCATTCCCGACATAAATCCCCACATGGCTTGCCCCGGACGTATTGTAAGTCCCCTGAAAAAAGATCAGGTCGCCCGGCTTTGCCTCCGAAGCAGATACGGCAGCGCAGCTTCTCCGAAGCCCTTCCGCCGTCTGCCTGCCCACGTTCCAGCCATTCCCACAGTTGTTGATGACCCAGCTCACAAAGCCGGAGCAGTCAAAACCCGTCTCCGGCGAAGCGCCGCCCCATACATATGCCCTTCCCAGATATTTTTCCGCCTCCTGTATCATGCGGGCAAACTGCTCATCCGATAAAGCTTCCTCCGGAATCTCATAATCAGAACCGCCGGGGTTGTCGGCAGGAAGCCCACCCACGTCAAACAGATAGCTCCGGTTCCCGTAGGTCATGTTGTAGGCGTCGTAAAGCGCCGCCTGCTCTCCGGTCATATGGCTTCTTGCCACCATGTCAAACCCTTTGTTTGTCAGGCAGATACACAGGATACGCCATTCATACTCCACTTCCACCTCTTCTTCTGTCTCTTCCCCGGTCAGCGGATCTGTTACCGTCTGCGTCTCCGTCCTCGTCTGTATCTCCGTGACCTCTTCCACCGTAAGACGGTACTGCTCCGAAAAGTATACCGGGAGCATATCCAAAGCCTCTATCTGGTCATATGTAAATTCCTCATACAGCACAGTAAGAAATGAAATGAGCTGGTACGGGTTGTGTGTGATCTCGTCCACCTGATAGCGGTATTCATCGTAACCCGGATGGGTGGTCTCCATACTGTTTATCTGCTGATCAAGCGCCTCTTCCAGCTCCTTATAAGCTGCCTCTGCATCGTAAATATCTTCATCTTCGCTGGGATAAGTCGTCCCGATAAAAGTAGAGGACGTTCCCTGCACCATGGCGCTGCAACTGGAAAAGCCTGCGGCAAAAAAGAGAAACAGCAGCATTACAAGCGCTATCGCCATAAGCAGTCCTTTTTTACTCCTGAAAACTTCTGCTGCAACACCCTTTGCCTTCCCTAAAAATGTACCTGTTGCCTCCACCGCACCTTTGGAAGCCTTTTCTCCCCGCTTTGCCTTTGCGTATGCTTTTTTGATCCGCTGCTTTTGGTAGAATTTATTCAGATCCTTTTTCCTGCCGGACTCCGGGATTTCTCCCACTGCCAGACGCTCTCTTTTCTGCATCCGGCGGCTAGACGGGCGCAGGGCATAGCGGAGCGCTTTATCCCCTGCCCTTCCTGCATGGTGCAGGGCTTCGCTCTCCATATCCTCCTGTTTCTCTTCCGGTTCGTCACCTGCAAAGGTAGACACCGTAACACCGGCTGCCTTGAAAACCGCCCTGCCAGCCAGCCTCATGCCCCTGCCATGCACCATCCCGCCCTCTTCCTCAAACTGAAGGCGGTCAGTTTTCTTTCCCCCTTCCTTCTGCCGTCTCCCATGGGCGCCCTTTTCCTCTGCTTTCTTCTGTTCTTCCGCTTTCCGGGCGTAGGCATATACCTGTTTTTTCTTCCGGATATGGGAACTGTCATTGTCTTCCCCTGTGCCGGAATCTCCATGCCTTCCCACAGGCCGCTCCCTGACATTCCCCATATGGGAAGACTGTTCCCGCCTGTCATGCACAGAATCAGACATATTGAAACGGTCTCCCACCATATCCAGAGCATTAGTTTGTCCTATATCGGAACCCTCTGCACTGCCATAAGGAACTTCCTTCGGTATACTCTTCCCCTGCCTCCGATAGCTTGGCGGCTGCGGCTCCGGAATATCGTGTCTTCTCCTGCCAGATGTTCTAACGGAAGAAGATGACAGATTCTGCCTGCCGGAAGTTTCCCTTACACCCGGTTCCAATTCTGGGATTTTTCCCTCCTCTGCACCTGTCTCCTGCATAGTTTCTGTATATACTTCCGTCTGTCCCGTATGTGCTTCCATCTCTCCTGTATCTACTCCCGTCCGTCCTACCTGCACCCCCATCTCTTCTGTATCTTCCCTATAGGAAGAGAAATCCCTTTCCCCTGCATCTGCCCGTGTCTGGTAAATCCCAGACCGTACACCGTCTTTCCTGTCAGCCTCCGGCCTTTTGAAATCCGGGGAATATCCGCCCCTGTACTTCCCGTCTGCCCTTCTGTCATCTGCCCGACGCCCGCACCTGTTCTGAAAATTCACGGAATCATCGGCTGTCCCTGGGAGTGTCAGGCGATCAGTTTCCCGGCTGCTCACCCTGACCGTTTCCCCGCTCCTTAAGTTTTCTTCCGAAAGCCCGTCCCTGCCCATTTTCCGGACAGTCTTATCCCTTGCCCTGTAACGTTGTCCACGCATATTTTTACTCCTTCCCATTCTATACAATCCTGCATATTTTCTTTACTGTCTCCCCTTACGTCTCCCATACCACTCCGCCATAAATGCACTGCGCTGCGGAAACGGCGGCAGGAAAATTCCTGAAATACTGTTATTCAGGCACCTGCGCCCGGCTTCCACATAAGAAAGGACTTCCCTATAATAAGAACTGTCCGCTTCCCTGTAGTCCAGGCTTCCTGCTTCTTCCTTTTCCATAAAGGAAATCTCACAAAGTGCAAGCCTCTCCAGCCTGCATAAGGTAAGATGGGCTTCCAGATACCCGTAAAACCCTGCAGTGTCTGCCTTTCCATTGCCGGAACTGATATTGTGCTGCAGCAGCTCAAGAAAATCTTTCTGCTTCTCCCCGGCTGTAAGAATCCCCACTGCAAATTTTTCCGAACCGCCCCACAGATAGTCTACGCGGTACAAAACCTCACTCCCTGCCGCTGTCCGCTCTTTTAAAATGCTGTCCGCCATAGAAATAGGGAGAGGTTCTATAAATGCTGCACCCTCTCCCTCATTCACCACAAAAGAAGCAAACGGGATTCCCTTTTCCATCTCCTCTTTAGGGATGTCGGTCCCGACAAATGCCATAAGCGCTTCCTCTATGGGCATTCCGGCTTCTTTCTTATCTATATATTTCCTGCCAATAAACTTTCACCCCTTCCCGTCTCCTTAACTTCTGCGTTCTATCCGATAAACCGCTTCCCATTATCTGCCCTTCCTGTAACTACCCGGATCATAATCCTTAAAATCCTTCACGGTATAAAACAGCCTCTTATTGTTTACCCACCTCTGCATCTTCCGGGTTTCCTCCGGCGCTGTGGGTTTTTCATACACCATCACATACGGGTCATACCCCATATCACGCAGCGTATAAATACGGTACAAATCCTGCTCATGGGTGCTGCCATAGTTGGTAAGGACATAGACACGCCTTTTCCGCTTGTCCTTTACTCTCGTAAGTTCTAAAAATCTTTTAAAATACGGCATCAGGTCATCTTCCGGGTTATCCCATGCAAAATGCAGCATTTTTGTTCTAACTTTATTGAGCGCCGCCACTTTTTCCGGCGTGGCAAGCCGCACGTCAAGCCCCTGCGTGAAATCCACGGTTGCCCTGCTGTCCGCAAGCTGCCCAAGAAGCCTCTCCCAATCCGGGCAGGCTAAGATGTTTGCGTCTAAGAGCTTGATCTCTTTCTCGCCGCCCCAAAATTCAGACAAGTCAGCCACCGCCTGCGTCTTTCTTCCCTCCTTCCCTGCAACAATGCAGAATCCGCACCCACGAGGGCAGCCCCTTGAAAGGAAACCGTAGGCTGTTCCTGCAAACTGCGGGTACAGCCCATAGTCCGGGTGCGTATGCTCCACAACGTCAGGCAGCTTATTGTCAAGACCGTACCCTGTGCCGCCTTTTATGACATGGTAAGCCTTTACGCTGCCTTCATAATCTTTTGAATAAGTGTCAGTGAATACCCTGCTCATATAAACAAGGTCATACCACTTGTCCTTGTCATACCATTCCACCGTATCTCCCCTTGCCTTATGGTAAGCGGACAGCTTCATCAGGCAGAGGTTGGGAAAATTATGCCCGTCTACATCAATCAGCCCTATCCTCAATTTCTTGTTCTTTGGCAATAATAAGCCATACTCCTTCCTCTTGATTGACAATAAATAGTTATAAAAACACCTCATTACCCCAGACATCCCACAGGTTTCTGAGCCTTCTTGCAAATAATTCAATTTTTCTGCCTGCCTGAACATATCCTCCAGCATCCTGTAGGCACATTCCGGTTTCTGGCTATGCCGCTTTACCGTTTCCTGCATAATGGTAGGATATTTTCCTCTTGTATCTTTATCCGGGAAAAGCATATGCCCTTTCGGGTAAAACCAGAGCAGATATTCACATGTAAACCTTACTGTATAAGCCGGAGCCATGCCCGCCAGCTTATTCCAGACAATCCTCGCATGGCGGGTATACCCCATTTCCTGCATAAAGTTCTCTGCAGGGATCAGGAATTTATCAATTGTCTACATGAACACGTTATGCTCTTTCTGGGCAAGAAGCGGAAGTACCTCTCTATGGAACTGCACGATTTCTTCCAATGACATCACAGGATAATCAAGCCCGCGCCACTGGAATTCAGACGTACTTTTCTATAACCGCCTTTTGTCTGTTCCCACGGCGGATCGGTATAAATCAGTCCATACCGTTTCTGTGGATGATATACATCCACAAAAGCACCCTTTTTATCCGTCATTCTATACTTCTCCTTTCAGCGGCAGCATTTCATGTTCCTTTCAAAATAAGTGCAATACTAAACACCTTCGTTTAATACTAGATCATCAAAACACACAATGGCATCATCCGTATTGCATAAAAAAAGATGCTCTTACTTTTTTACAGCAATTGCATCTTTTCTAAGCCTTATATATGCTTCACTATTCTGTTATCTGCCTTTATTCAATAGACATTGCATATCCATATTTTTAGTAAACTTATAAATTCTGAGGAATATCTGTGTATCTGAAAATATCTCTGGTCTCAGGATACAATGCCCAACGAAAAGCTGGATGAACTTCCCAATCATATCCAAAATCAACACTTTTAGAAGTTATATATTTATTATCCTCAAAATATTTTCTGTCAATAAATCCACCAGCCGCATCTTTCCTTGCATTTAAGAAGTTGATTTTATACATAAAAGCAATCAGTTCTTCTACCGTACACTCTTTATCGTTTGCAAAATAAAATTTTCCATTTTGCATTATGCCTTCTATCTTACGGAATAAACGTTCTTTATCATAAACAAACGGCTTCTCTGTTTTCTTCATTTCGTGGCTTGGTTTCATTCCCAGCAATAATCGTTCTATATCTGGCAGTTCATATTTGTGCTCATTTATTGTATCCTGGAGCCTGCTCGAAGAGTACTGCTCAAAAACTTCTTCCCAGTCTTCTGTGACAATTAAATTCCTACCTTCTGCATTCGCATTGCGTGCAGCCAGAGTACATAAATTGATGAGATCACGTGGTCTTCTTCTGATAAGTGACAGTAAAATATAACGGATAGGTCTATTGTTCCATTTCCCAGCTCCCTCAAATGTATCTGCCATTATGTCATCCAGATATGTAGACATTTCTCGTTGATCCATATCTAGCAGTTCCTTTTCTGAAATGTCATTATCAAAATAGGTTTGTACCCGCTTAACCAATAGTGCCAGCAATTCATGTTCAGTCCATGTAAGCCATAAAACATTTCCGTCTATCTTATCTGTGGATTCATCTGCCGTCCTGACCAGATAATATACATCGCTTCTTAAACTGATTCTAAAGCACAATTCGTTTGTCTCATTACACATATCCCTGACAGCATTTAACAAAGCTGATATCCGATATATGTTTTGCTTTGATCCATTCCACGCCCTATCTAAATCATCAACATATATAACTATCTTATGATTTTTTAAATATTGGTCTGCAACACTCTTTTTGATTGCATCAACATCAACAACATCCTGCACTTTTTTTACTATCATTCCAATTCGTTCAGTAAGTTTTAATCCATTTCTAGAAATTTGATTTATGGTATCGTTATCCTTACTGATATTGAAATTTGAGATCACTTTTTTTACCAGCAGTTCTTCCAACCCTGATTTCCATTGCCTGATCATTTCTAACGGATCTGTTTCATCCTCTATATTGGCTATTCCAAGTATATCATCTGGCTTAACCCATATGCTTAGCACATTATTTTTAAGGTTCTCCAAATAAGACATCTGGAAAACAGCAGATTTACCAATACCCTTATGGGCAACAAGTATCCTTATCGGCAAAAAATTGTGTATTTTTTTATACACATCCGTTTTTATGAAATATGCGCTAAACCGATCCTTTTTCTCATCTTCAGCAGCAAGATCTCCAAACATATCCCTGATCTGTTCTTCTGAAAAATCAATCACTTTAGCATGTGTACTTTGTGGCAATTCAAGCATTATATTTGTAGCACTTTTACCTCTGTCAGTTTCCTCGTAATCAAAAAGAACCTTGCTTCCTTTTGCTAACTGTTCATAAGCCTCCTTACCAACATTGTTGATATGTACAAAAATACTTTCTCCTGTTGATGAACGAACAAAACAGTATCCATTTTCTGTTTTATTGCTTACGATTCCTTTTTCCATTTATATCTTTCTCCTTCGCAAGAAATAAATTTATCTCATCTTGACAATGCTATAACCTTAGTATCCTTATAATGCACTAAGAAATATTTTTATGTCGATGTCACTAACTGTTAAAAGTATACTTTATTCTTTTCGTTAAAACAATCCCTGAACCGCCTCCTTTTTGTTTAATAAGTTCCATAATATTGTAGTTTCTTACTCTTTTTACATAAGGAAAAGGCATATTCCCTACATCAGCAAACATGCCTTTCCTAACAATGCCCCATTATCCGCATCTTTTCATATTCCAATATAAGACTTATTTGAAAGTTCATACCATTTTTTAAAAACTTACTTATCAATCAGCATTTCATGTTTTCATTTTATCCCCCATTTCCGAGGGCTTGGTCGTCATCAGGGTATACAGGCGCAATGACTTATCGAACTTGTCCTTAAAAGGAATGATCGTACTGCCATAAAAAATCAGTCCTTCCCCTTCGCCGCTGTTGGTCACATAAGAAAGCTGGTGCGGTGAGATATTAAGCTGCTTCGCCAGTATCTGCCGGTCCCCCGCCGCCTGGTTCAGCATGTAGATAAAGTCTGAGTTTTCAAAGATATTTTCGATCTCCCGGCTTGCCAGCAGATCCTTGATATTCTGGGTAATGCCTGTCGGGATGCCGCCCCATTTCCTGAAACGCTTCCAAATCTCCACGGAATAGGCGGCGGTCTGTTCCTCCTTCAAAAGAAGGTGAAATTCATCTATGTAATACCGTGTGGATTTCTGTGACATCCTATTGACTGTCACCCGGTTCCACACCTGGTCCTGCACGATGAGCATACCCAGCTTCTTTAGCTGCTTCCCTAAATCCTTGATATCGAAACAGACGATCCGGTTATCCAGCTCTACATTTGTCTGGTGGTTGAACACCTTTAAGGAACCGTTCACATAGATTTCCAGCGCTGTGGCGATCCGCTGTGCCTGCACTTCCTTCTGCTCCCGCAGGCATTCATATAAATCCCCAATACCGGCATATTCTCCGGCACAGAGTCCTCAAAATATTTCCGGTAGACAATCGGTAAACATCTGTCGATCACGGATTTCTCCTCCGCCTCGATCCCGTTCCTGCTCCCCATGATCAGTTCGCATAAGGATAAGATAAAATCACTCTTTACGCCCAGCGGGTTATCATCCTCCGAATAGTCCATGTTGATGTCCATTGGGTTAATATAATCATGGCTGGTGGCAGAAATATGGATCACCTGGCCGCCAAGGGCATTGACCAGAGGATAATACTCCCCTTCCGGGTCACCTATGATGATGTCATCCTGCGTTGCAAAGAAAGCATTGGTGATCTCCCGCTTTGCGGAGAAAGATTTTCCGGAACCCGGCGTGCCTAAGATCAGCCCGTTAGGGTTCTTCAGTTTCTTCCGGTCCACCATGATCATGTTGTTGCTCAGGGCATTTAAACCGTAATACAACGATTCCCCCGGCATGAAAAGTTCCTGCGTGGTGAACGGTACAAAAATCGCGGTTGAAGTGGTGGTAAGCGCCCGTTTAATAGGGATCAGGTTAAGCCCCAGCGGGATGCTGCTCATCAGCCCCTGCTCCTGCATATAGTCAAGTCGCCGCAGGGAACAGTTGTATTTCTGTGCAATACCGGCAGTCTGGAAAATCCCGTTGTCTAACTCCTGCTTTGTCTTTGCCGTGTTTAAGAAAAGCACGGTCACAAGGAACATCCGCTCATTCCTGGACTGCAGATCTTCCAAAAGCCGCTTCGCCTCCCCTCCGTAGGTAGTTAAGTCCGACGGGATGATGTCCATATCGTAACCGCTTCGTACCGCTTTCTTCTGCTCTTCCAGCTTCATGCGGTCAATATCCGTCACCTTGCTCTTCACTGTCTTGATGGCTTTTAACTGGTCTATGGACTGGATATGCATGTTCACCACAAGGTTGCGATCCATATCCAGAAATTCCGCCAGCATGCGGTCCGTCAGCTCCGGGGCAAGTATCTGTAAATAGGAAACCGCCCCAAGGGTGTTCCCCATCTGGAAATCCTTCCCGCCCTTGAAGACAAAACTGGACGGCGCCACAAAATCCTTTGTCCCCATGCCGGAACGCAGCACCTGCCCATAGGAAAACCGGAAAGGTTCCCTCTCCTCCTGATTGAACGTCTCGTATAAAATCTGCAGCCGCTCTTCCCCGCCGAGGGGATAGGCAGGTACGCCAAGCACCTTGAAATTGTTCAGGATATCCGCCTCGATTCTCTCAAGGCGCGGCTTTGCCTCCCGGATATTCTCCGCCTCAATACCAAAGGTGATATACTTTGTCCGCACCAGCCCATTATTCCCTTTGGCAAGCTGATTCTTAAGCATCTGTGCATACTCCATGCGCACATCGTCAAAGGCATCGTTCTGTGGCATGATCTTTATCACCGACTCGTATTCCTCCATGCTGCTTCTGCGGTTTACAAAGGACATCTGGAAATGGATGGTGCTGTCAAAGTAGTTGAGGAAATCGCACCAGTTCTCAAAAATAGCGTTCTTGTCCTCGTTCTGTGCCAGCTGGTAATTGATGTCATAGAACCGGATCGTTTTGGAATAATATTTATCCAGCACCCGGCAGATCCCGTCCTTTGCCATCTCCCGGTACGGGATTGACTGCTGGGCGGAGATCCGCTTCTCTTTCTTTTTATCCTTCGCCTTGTCGTTCCTGTCATTGCCGCTTTTTCTGCCCACTCTTCTTCTGTCATCGCCACTTTTTCTGCCCACTCTTCTTTCCTCCCTTCTTCGTTTTTGCTGATACCGCCCGCTTTTCTCCACAGAAATCCTCATATAGGTTTTTCACCTCATATCTACGTATAGCCGGGCGCAGCAGCTTCACGCTGATCATGTTCATCAAGAGCTTCTCAAAAGGAAGTCCGTCCTTCTCATACATGGCAAAGAAAAACGCCGGGAGCATGATAAGGACCATACCCGTCGCCGCATTGCTGGTCCCGATATGCTCTTTTGTGAGAAAATAAAAAGGCAGCCCCAGAGCCGCCGCGCTCACAAGGCAGACGACCTGCCTCTTTGTCAGGTTGAACATCACCTTGCTCTTTACTTTTGTAAGGTCTTTCGGCACGCTCACATATGCCATTCCTGTCACTGCGGCAGAAATTTTTAAGGCAGGGGAACACCCTTTCCTGCCGCTTACCCTTTCTTTTGATTTCCCCTTAATGCGCCCCAAAAATGGCTTTTGACAAGTTCCCCGTCTTGGTCAGCCCGAAGCACAGCACCACGGTATATGCCGCTGCTTCAAACAAAGCAGAGTGCATATCCGATGAAATTTGTATCGATGATACTAATACGCCATAGATGCCCACACAAATCATCATAAAAAATCCCTGAAAGCCGAGGGCGAAAAGCCCCCGGAAGTAGTTGTTGCCCACCTGTCCCCACTCCCTGTTTGACAGGGTGGCAAAAGGGATCGGCGCGACTGATGTATAAAGATAGATCTCAATCATCCTGACAAACAGGATAACGGTTATGATCACCGACATGATCTTCATGCCGAGGCTTACCAGCATGGTCTCTAAGGCTAACACCGCTAACTCCCCGATCTCCATGGACACCATTGCGGCATCCATCTGGGTTATCATGGAATCCACGTTGACCGCAGTCTGCCCGTTTATGGACGCCCCTGCCGCACTGACCACATGCTGCCCCACATCAAATACCGCCATGGTGATGTTGAAGGTGTTGCTCACAAGGTAGACCGCCACCCACATCTTGAAGAAATACTTAAAAAACATCCATGTATCTATCTCATGCATGTTGTTTTTCTCCGTCAGCATGGTGATCAGCTCATAACACAGGACAAACGTGATGATCATGCCCGCTATGGGCATGATGACCGAATCAGACAGGTTCCGGATCAGGGAAAAAATGTTGCCATTCCAGCCCTGCGGTGTCTGTCCCACCTGCGCAGCGATCTCCCCGGTCTTCTGGTTCACGCCCGTGAACATGGTGGACAGGTTGGAACGGATCATGCCGGAGAGTAACTCCCGCATCCACTCCTCGATCGCCTCAAAAATGTTGTCAAACATGGGCAAAACTCCTTTCCCACTTTATCCAAATAAATTTGCAAGCAGAGGCACAAGCTGGGTGCCGATGAGCGCCACCCCACCGCCAGCCATAAGCTGCTTGATCCCCTGGCTTTTTGCCCCTGGGTTATCATTGCCGTACCCTTCTAATAAATTGATGACGCCCCATACCGCAAGACCTGCACCAAGGGCAACTACCAGTGTCTGTAAGATTGAAATTGCTGAACTGAAAAATGCCATATTGATTTACGGAACCGGAATTTCTGTTTTCACTGTTTTCCTGTTTCCTGCAAAAGCCACAGGAAGGTAGGGACAAATCCCGCCATTTTTCCGGGATCCATCATCCGGTTCTCTCTCCTTCCTTTTCCCATGCATACGCTTCCTTCCCTGCCCGTGGCAATGCCCTTATCCTAAGTCCGTCTATTCTTTATCCTTATTAAGCACATGGCACATCCCCTGCATGATATACGCCGCACAAGGAACCGCAATGCTGTTCCCAAGCATCTCATACCGTCTCGTATCCCCGATCTGCTTTCCGTCATGCCTATACTTTGTCCAGTCATCGGGAAATCCCTGCAGGCGTTCACATTCCAGCGGTGTCAGACAGCGCACCGCATATGGCCGCCCTCTCCCCTCTGCTGTAACAGGCGCAACCACCACATGGCGGTCCACCGTTGTCAGGGTATAAGCCAATTCCTGCTGGCAGCATATGCCGTGTCCGCCGTTCTCCGGTTTACGGCCTATCGTATTCCCGGCGATACAGTAGACATCTCCCTCCGGTCCGTCCATACCTGTCAGTTCCCCGGTATCTGTGCCGTACCTTCCGCCTGCCTTTTCAGCGTCTCCTCCACCAAAGGCGGAAATGCCCTGCCGAGGCGTTCCGCCCGCCTCAAAATACCCGCGCAGGCTTTTGGGGACAAAGAGTATTTCTCCGGCACATCTGCCTCTAAAATCTGCGACAAGAAACAGACGCCTGCGCCGCTGTGCTGTGCCGAAATATTGGGCGTCGTACACGCACCAAGCGAGATCAACGCCTCCGCCTCGTACCATTCCGGCGTTTGCCCACTTTCCAGATCGAGGCATTGGAACTTCGGCCTTTGTGAACGATTCCAGCACAGCCTTAAAGTCACGCCCTCCAGCGGATGACAGATGCGCCGGGGACGTTCTCCCATAATGCAAACCTTGGGTATCTCCCATCTGTCGCCTCCTTCATTTCATAAATAACCCTTGCCGCTTCCAGAAACAGCCCGCTCCGCTCATCTAAAAGCCCGCGGCGCTTTCCCGCTAACGACAATCCCTGGCAGGGTGATCCGAATGTAATGATATCCACGGGCGGCAGCCTCTCGCCATGTAGTTTTGTGATATCCCCTGTATGGCACATTTCCGGGAAATGCCGCCTTGTAACGGAAATACAGTCCTCCATGACTTCGCTTGCCCACAATGTCCGGATGTCATAAAATGATGCCGCATAAGGGAATCCCCCTATGCCGTCAAAAAGGGAACCTAATGTAACCTGTCCCATAACCACCTCCCAAAAAAATATTACCAGTGTATGGGATATGCCCTTGCATAGCCCTGACCGGCAAAAAATAACAGCAAGGAATCCCTGCTGTTAAAACCTACAATCATGCGTTTCCCTGCGCCGTATTTTTACAGCGCAGAATATCCAATTACACGAACACTCCCTGTCCCTCATCAGGGGCACGGATCATGTATACACTTTTTCCAGCCACCTGCTTCCCCTCCCTTGCCGGGCAATATCCGGCTTTTTAGAAATCAACCACTTCTTTCTCTGGGAACAGTTTTTTTAATTTCTCCACCGCTTCCCATACAAGAGGATTATTCTCCGCCTCCGGCACGTAATGGATCAGACCGATTTCTATCGTCCCGCCGTTAAGGATATCAAGCTGCAGATCCTCATATGCCGGCTGCCCCTTCCTATGGAGCGTAATACCGATAGACGGGACGCCGTACATGCGCTCCGGCGGTATGCTCCGATAAATAGCGGCCGCTTTCTCCACCGTCTTAATATTTTCATGGTATTCCCCCAGACTGTGAAACTCCCCGCACTCCGCTACCGTGAAACGCATGATCATATCCCCTTGCTTCCCTGTTTTTTCCTGTTCCATACTCTTTCCTGACATAGCCTCTCCTTTTCTTATACAATCAGATATTTTTCTGTTTCTGCCGTCATATACTGCCCAAGGTACTTATCCCTGTGGGGCATGACGATCTGCAGGTTTCCGTGGGTGTTTATCCACTCAATGACAAACCAGAACCCAAGCCCCCTATGGTCGGGTTTCCAAAGCCCGTCCTTATCAAAACCGCCGCCACGGAGCATATAGTCGATGATTGCCGGGTTGGAGAACTTCTCCGCAATCTCCCAACGGTTAGGGGATTTTTCCCTATGGCACCCAAAACCACAGTAAACACAGCCCGTCCGGCTGCATCCTGTCGTACTGTATATGGGCTTCCCCACATCGAATATCCCCATATCCAGCGTATTCTCCTGCCCGGCTCCTTTCCTGTTTTGCCTTTCCTCTGCCACCACTTCCCCATACACAGAAGCGATGGGAATCCTGTAATGGTAGATGTACTCCAATACGTCCTGTTCCAGCCAGAATGACATAGGGTTGCTGATGGGGCTTTTCATTTCAAACCCGTTACACCCGTTTTTCAGCCAGTTCGTAGTCCGCAGGCGGCTTTCGCTTGCCATCTGTGCCGTCATGGAAACCCTGCCCGTCCTTTTTGCGTAGCTGTGCATGGGCGCTTTCTTCATAATGTCACAGCACCTGTCTGATATCTCAAAAGGCGCTCCCAGAAAAAACTTATACCGCTCCTTGTTGTACATTCTGGAATACTCCGATGTGGCAACGCCCTTTTCCTTATGGGGATACTTCCCCTGCAGGATCAGGTAACGGACAGGCACGCCTACTTCCGTGCTGGGTATCTCTCCTCTTGCCAGCTTCCGGTAAAGTGCATTTTCTTTATCCTCCCTGCGGTCAATGCCCGCTAGGTCCGCCATATAGCTGTAATTGGAAATAATACCGCCGCTGCCTTCGCCCATCTCCCGCCTTGCCAGTTTCTCCATATACCTCCGCGCACCATACACACAGCCTGCCACTTCCTTGCTGATAAACGGGTAGCCGTATTTCATGATCACCTGCCGGAAATTCATCTTCGGGCGGAGTATCTCAACATTCTCAAAAGACTGCACAAATGCGCGGATTTCCGGGTATTCCAGGCCAGTGTCCACATATACTGCTTTTACCCCCCCCCGGTAGATTTTCCTTATCATATGTAACAGCACGGTACTGTCCTTGCCGCCGCTGAATCCGACATATACGCCATTCTCACCGTAATAATCAACCCACTGCCTGATCCGGTACTCTGTCATCCGTATCTTTGCCGACAGGGGAAGCGACTGCATCTGGTACAGATCCCCTATTGTATGTTTGTTCATATACCTCCTTCCATCTATGAAGGGAGCAGAAATATTTCCGC
>JAAGKN010000751.1_pt1 | contig 74864 bp, 62 predicted proteins | sample 6206371 | NCBI WGS metagenome assembly JAAGKN01 (sample SAMN11533720, study PRJNA540317) | gut metagenome | isolation source: fecal pellets from male and female animal of same cohort | host: Peromyscus leucopus | place: USA:CA | collected 2017 | reverse complement strand
CGGGATCTACCGGAGGTTTTTCTGTATATATACATTTCGTGAAGATGGATTCCATGTGGTTTCTCTGTCGAAAGTTTAACTTCGAATTTAATCTATCATATAACATGACCTGCTACGGGAATTTGATTTTAGTTTAAATTCCTGATGAGAATTGGATAATAGTTGTAAATTATTGCCTGAAACCACTAAAATCTTTTGGTATTTTATTGCATTTTGCTATCTTTGCAGTGTAGGTTAATGGACAGATATCTGTGACTTAATCTTAAGTAGATTGATATCCAGGATTTTATATTCTGGCTCTTTATTTTAAATTCTATATCATGAACTCATCTCGTCAGAAGATTTTAATTATCTATACCGGTGGGACGATTGGAATGCGTGAGAATCCCGAGACTCATTCTTTAGAACCGGTGGATTTTGAGCATTTGATTGAAAATGTGCCTAAAATTCAACGTCTCCACTACGAGATAGATAATTTTCAATTCAGCAGTCCGTTGGATTCCTCTGCCATCAATGAAACTCATTGGGCAGATATGGCGCGTGTGATTGAACAGAACTATGATAAATACGACGGCTTTGTCTTGCTGCATGGCACAGATACAATGGCTTATACGGCTTCTGCGTTGAGCTATATGCTGCGTAATCTACACAAGCCTGTGATTATAACCGGATCCCAGCTTCCTATCGGGGAGGTGAGAACTGATGGCGAGGAGAATCTTATCACTGCCATTCAGGTTGCTGCCGAGAGAGATTGTAATGGCGACCCGATGGTTCAGGAAGTAGCCATTCTTTTTGAAAATCTTTTGTTAAGAGGTAACAGGAGCACAAAGCATAGTTCTGATAATTTCAACGCCTTTATCAGCAATAATTACAGTCCGTTGGCTCGGATTGGTCTTGGAATAACATATTTCAAGGAGGCATTGTGGCGCACTGCTCCCGATAAAGATTTCCATGTAGTCTATGGTCTTGATAATAATGTGGCTTATCTTGACCTGTTCCCCGGCATTACGGAGCGTGTGGTAAGACAGGTGTTGTCTACTCCCGGTTTGAGAGGTGTGGTAATGAAATCTTTTGGATCAGGAAATGGTCCGAATGATGATTGGTTTTTGCATGCGGTGAGGGAATATGTCGACAAGGGTATTGTTATTGTCAACATCACACAATGCAGCAATGGTTCTGTGCTTCCTCTATTGTATCAGACGGGACGTGTGCTCTCCACAACCGGTATCATAGCCGGACACGACCTTACATCTGAAGCTGCCATTACAAAGCTTATGTTCCTGCTTGGTCAGGAGAAAGATCCCTCGGAAGTATCTCGTCAGATGGAGATTCCTATCTGTGGCGAAATGTCGTAAGAAACTATTCAAAATATAAATAAGACCCGCATAAATTCAGATTCTTAAGTTTATGCGGGTCTTCTTATTATCAGCAGCAGATATTCTTATCAGAAACGGTTATTGAATATCTGACTGTAGTTTATAATTATGTTTTCTTATCTGTATATCTCTTTTGTCTGGAGCATTAGCAAGAATCCACGGAAGAATAGATATGTCTCAAATGCGGTCCAGAGGGTTTTGTTGTCGGGAAGAGCTATTACAGGATTCTGCCAGGGATGTATCAATGATATAGCTGCAAATGCTATTATAGCTATAAATGTAGATACTAACATACGGCGCGTTTTTGTAACTCCAATGAAGAAACCATCGTAGATGAAGGCGAGCACTGTTGCCGGCGGCAACGCAAGTATCCATGGCTTCAATTGAGGAGCATATTCAAGCACATCTTTGGCATCCGTAAGAAGGGATATGATTTTCTGACTGAAGAATAGATATATAAGAAAGAATGTAACAGCCATACAAGCCGACCATACCAAAAGATTCTTTATTGCAATCCGGAGCATGCGTAGATCTGACGCACCCTTGAACTTTCCTGTGAGTGCTTCTCCGGCAAAGGCAAAGCCATCCATGAAGTAGGAGAAGAAAGTGAAGAATTGGAGTAAAACAGCATTTGTTGCAAGCACACATCCACCCATTCTCGCTCCGAAAGCTGTCACAGATAGCGATACACCCATCACACAAGCCGATCTAAGGAAAAGATCTGAATTAACCGACAGCAGACGCTTGATAGGAGACGGCTCCAACAATTGTCTAAGGGTAATTGACACACTGTGCTTTTTAAGTCGCTTTATAATCAGAAACAGCATTATAAATGCGCCTGTCCAATTGGCAATCAGAGTGGCATAGGCAATACCCTTGAATCCGAAATCAAGAGAGAAGGCAAGCAGGATATTAAGGGATATATTGATGATGTTGACAGTTATTGCCACAAACATCGGTATTAACGTTGTCTGCATGCCGATAAACCATCCGCTTGCCACCATGATTATGAATTGTGCCGGAAGTCCGAAAATGCAGATATCATAATAAGCGGATGCGAGCTCTGTAATATTCGATTCCGCACCGACAAACATCAGGAGCAGATTTAGAATGGGGGCTTTGAATAATAATATGATGAGCGATATTGTAATCGCTATCATGAAAGCTCGATAGAGAGTTCTGAAACATTCGTTTCTGTCGGAAGCCCCGAAACACATTGCCGTAATTCCTGTGGTTCCCATTCTTAGAAAACCGAAAAGCCAGAAAAGAACATTAAGCATCATCGCTGCCACAGACATTGCAGCAAGAAATGAGGAATTGCCGAGATGTCCTGCAATCGCTGTGTCGCAAAGGCCGAGCAATGGAACTGTTATGTTGTTTATTATAGCCGGGAGAGAAAGCTTTAAAATATCTTTGTTGATACTCATATTTGTTGATAATCATTTCTAAGAGTTCAAAATTACAGAAATTATATTATACGGCCTTGGAATGATGTTCACTTTTGGAATGGACACACTGTACAATCTATGAGTATATGTAATTTGGAGATATAGTTTTGGAAAAAAGGTTAAACGAGCTGATAAAAAGATAATATTGAAGCATCATAATTTTAAAGGTTGGGTAAATTATTTTATTTTTGCAATGAGAAATGCCAGGCAACAACTTATTTCAAGCCACTCTGCTTTCCGGAAGAAAAATTCGGAGAGTGAGATAACTATAGTAATAGCAGGTTGCCCGACAATTGACAGAGATAAATTGAACATCGACTAAAGAATGGAGAATATACCAGAAATATCCGGCGGGATCAAAATCCCCGTAATATCCGACACAGCTCAATGGAGGCAGACTCTCTATATCGGTGAAAAAGGAATTTCGGGATATTTGAAAAATCTTGATAACCCCACCAGAGAGGTTGTTCTTTCAATGTCGAGGCGTTGGGATGGATCTACAGATGAGCTTCTTCGGGAGATAGAGAACAGCGTATACGACAATCCGATTGTAATGGATGATTTTTCTACAGACATTATAATCGAGACCCCCCGGTATATATTCGTCCCTTCGGAATTGAATGATATAGAGGGAGGCGTAGATGAAGTATACAATCGGATCTACCACAGCCGGGAAGAGGATATAATGGAAGATGAATTTGGAGATGCCATATGTCTATATAGCCTCTGTGAGGGTCTTCAGCCGTTTCTTCAGCGCACATTCCCGGGAGCCCGGATAATGTGTCATATAACTCCCATGGCTTTTAAATTCAGAGAGCAGGGGAGCGACAATAAAAGCGTCAATATAGAATTGCGTGAGGATGATGCTGATTTCATTACATTCGACGGCAAGAGATTTCTTCAGGCAGCGACTCATAAATATAGCAATGAGGCGGATATATTGTATCATTTGTTTAATCTGCTTGATTCGTATAATATCAGCAGCAAGGATGTGATGGTATATGTATCGGGGCGCCGACAGATAAAGACGCAGCTGATTGCTATGATGCGTAAATATGTCAAATATGTGATGTTGACAATGGTGCCGCGTATTGTAAGCGGTCTTGACATGCCGTTGTCGGCTGCATTAAGTATAAATAAAGTTAACAACAAACCCGTTTTATGAGAATAATCGGAGGAAAATATGGCAGAAGGAGATTTGATGTTCCGCATAACATCACAGCTCGCCCTACAACCGATTTTGCAAGGGAAAACATATTCAATGTATTGTTGAATCTCATTGACTTTGAAGGGAAGAGAGTGCTCGACCTTTTTGCCGGCACCGGGGCAATAAGCTTTGAGTTCCTTTCAAGAGGATGCGGGAGCGTGACAAGTGTGGAGCAACACCGCACACAGGTTGACTTCATGCGTAAAGTGCAGGATAAACTTCAGGATAATAACCTCAGGATAATAAAAGGGGATGTGTTCAAGTTTCTGAATTCACCCCGAGGAGAATATGACGTAATATTCGCAGATCCTCCTTATGATCATCCGCGTTTCGGGGAGATCCCGCAGTTGGTGATTGATTCGGGCATGTTGGCCCCGGGAGGATTGTTTATCATGGAACATTCCGGAAAATATGATTTTTCCACACTTCCCGGATTCCGCCAGCATAGAGCTTACGGGAGTGTGAATTTCTCAATTTTCTCAAATTGAATTTCTCGTGGTTGCTGTTTGTAATCACGTAGTATACGGAACAGTTTGAGCACTATTTGAAATGAAAATAAATTAAATCTTGACCATGGATATAAAATTGGATTCCATAGAGGAAGCTATAAAGGATTTTAAAGAGGGAAAATTTGTGATTGTAGTTGATGATGAAGACCGCGAGAATGAGGGCGACCTGATTATCGCGGCCGAGAAAATCACACCTGAGCAGGTGAATTTCATGCTCAAGAACGCAAGAGGCGTGTTGTGTGTGCCTATTACAATCAACAGATGCAAGGAATTGAATCTGGCCCGTCAGGTGGATGACAACACATCTGTGCTCGGCACACCGTTCACCATCACTGTCGATAAATTGGAGGGATGCAGCACAGGAGTATCCATCGAAGATCGCGCTGCCACAATACGTGCGCTTGCAGATCCCACATCGACACCTGAGACATTTGGCCGTCCGGGACATATCAATCCTCTTTACGCACAAGACAGAGGTGTGATTCAGAGAGCCGGCCATACAGAGGCAGCTGTCGACCTCGCACGTCTTGCCGGCTTGCAGCCTGTAGGCGCCCTGATGGAGATCATGAGTGATGATGGCAGCATGGCCCGTCTCCCTGAATTGCGTCGTCGTGCTGATGAATGGGGAATGAAATTGATCAGCATACGTGATCTGATAGCCTATCGTCTTACTCATGATTCATTGGTAGAGAAGGGTGAGGAAGTTGATATGCCCACTCAGTATGGCCATTTCCGTCTTATTCCATTCCGTCAGAAAGATAATAATCTCGAACACATAGCCTTGATCAAAGGGGAAGTTTCAGGTGATGAACCCTTCCTTGTAAGAGTACATTCCTCTTGTGCAACAGGCGACATATTCGGCTCGTTGCGCTGTGAATGTGGCGAACAGCTTCACAAAGCAATGGAGATTATTGAGAAAGAGGGTAGAGGAGCTATCATATATCTTAATCAGGAGGGTCGTGGAATAGGCCTTATGGATAAGATCAGGGCTTACAAACTGCAGGAGGATGGCATGGACACAGTAGATGCCAATCTTCACCTCGGCCACAAGGCTGATGAAAGAGATTATGGCGTCGGAGCTAATATCCTGCATGAACTTGGCATACGCAACATGCGTCTGCTTACCAATAATCCGGTGAAACGTATAGGCTTGGAGGGATATGGACTGCATATCTCGGAGATTGTGCCATTGGAGATAACTCCCAATGAGTATAATAAATTCTATATGCACACCAAAAAAACAAAAATGGGTCATAACCTTCATAAGGTTGACTAAAATATGTGAATCAAAAAATTGAACTCATACAAGCATTGGAGACGAGAAGGCAACTCCAGATGAGTTCGCAAAAATCAATCTTCAGATGAAAAATAAATTTTTGGCCGTCGCTCTTATGGCTGCCTGTCTCTCTCCTTATGCGGAGGGGAAGAAGGTGCTGGGACATGATGATTTCGACGCATGGAAATCTGTGCGGAATTTCGGTCTCAGCAATAATGGTGAATGGGAAAGCTATGCGGTGAATCCTCAGGAAGGGGATGGAACGCTTGTGTTTTACAACACACGCACCGGAAAGGAGATTGCAATTGAAAGAGGATATAATCCCTCTTTCACAGCTGATGGAAAATGGGCTGTTGCGCAGATAAAGCCATATTATTCAGCCACACGTGAAGGGAAGAAAAAGAAGAAAAAGGATTTCGATCTTCCCCAGGATTCACTTGCAATCATAAATCTTGGCCGGCTTACTGTTGAAAAGGTGGCTAATGCCATTTCATTCAAGATGGGTAAGAAGGGTGGAGATTGGATTGCATATCAGAGTTGCGACACAACATTCATCTCGCCAAAGGACCTCAAGAATAAAGAGGTAGGCCGTCCGTTGATCATACGTCATCTTCCTTCGGCTACAGAGAAGGTGATCAAATGGGTAAACAGTTATCTTTTTGACGAGAAGGGAGAAAAAGTGGCTGTAAGAATCAAAAAGAGTGAAAAGGATTCATTGGCCACAGATGGTATCGGATTCATGGCGCTTCCCGACACATCGCTTCAGCTCATCGACAGAGATATGCCATATTACAGCGAGCCGGTGTTTAACCGTCAAGGCACAAAGCTTGCATATCTGAATTCTTCCGACACTGTCAAGAGCGGCACAAAACGTGCCCATCTCTATGTGTCGGATCTGAAGGGTGAATATTCCAAAGCTGAGGAGATTTCTTTGGCCGGAAATATAGCATCCGCTGATGGGAAAGATTCATTGTTTTTCAATCAGTATACAGTTCCTTCATTTTCTTACAATGGTAAACGTCTGATTGCCGGAGTTGCCAAGGAGGTTGCTCCCGACGACACTACGATTGTAGATTTTGAAACCGCCACTCTTGATATCTGGAGATGGGATGCGCCCCAGACACCCCCTCAGGAGAAGCATGAGGTGGATAAACGCAGAAAGACCACATATCCTGTTGCGATTGATATGACAGATGGCAGTCAGGTGCTTGTATCGAATAGCTATTTCGACAGAGTGCTCCCCTCGGAACGTTGGGATGGAGAATGGGCCACAGTAATTGATGGCTTTGACGCATCATGGTCGACACAATGGAATTATTTTGTCGACAGCCCTGTATCTGTAATCAACCTGAATAATGGAGAGAAGAAAGAGGTTGGAAATGTGAATGGTGAATTTGTAGAGATGTCGCCCTGTGGAAAATATGTATTGTATTATCAGGGAAGAGATTATTTCACATATTGCACAGCCACCGGCAAGATTACCAACATATCATCCGCTATCCCTTACCCCACATGGGATGAGGTTTCAGACATTCCCTCTGTGCCGCTTCCTTACGGCATAATGGGCTGGAGCGAGAATGATGGCGATGTGATGGTTTACGACCGCTATGATATATGGCGTCTCGATCCTTCCGGAAAGCGGGCTCCTGAATCTCTTACAAAAGAGAATGGCCGCAAGAACAATATCACATACCGATATGTGAAACTTGATGCCGAACAGCAGTATCTCAAGAGAGGGGATAAGCTTGTGCTCAGTGTTCTTGACAACAATGATAAGCGAAATGGATTTGCCACAATCACTTATGGCTCTCCCGCTGTTCCCGATCTGAGAATGCTCGACACATATAAGTTCACACAGCTCAAAAAAGCTGAGAATGCAGATGTGTATAGCTGGCAGAAGGCAAACTTCAACACATCTCCCGACATCTGGGTTGTGAGAGGCGAGAAATTTGCTTCAGCTAAAAAATTGAGTGATTCCAATCCTCAGATGAAGGATTACAATTGGGGCACGGCTCAGCTTGAGAAATGGTTTACATACAGAGGAAAAGAGTCGGAGGGAGTGCTATATGTTCCTGAAGATTTTGATCCTGACAAGAAATATCCGATGCTCGTGGTTTTCTATGAGCGTAATTCTGATGAGCTTTACCGCCATTATACAATGGAGCCGTCATGGAGCTGGATCAATTATCCATTCTATGTAAGCAGAGGCTATGTGATTTTTGTTCCGGATGTTCATTACACACCCGGTATCCCCGGAGAATGTGCATATGACTATATCTGTTCAGGCGTAGAGACATTATGTGAGAAATATCCCTGGATAGATAAGGAGCGTATCGGAATCGATGGCCAGAGCTGGGGTGGATATCAGACAGCATATCTTGTGACACGCACCGATATGTTTGCATGTGCAGGTTCAGGCGCCCCCGTTTCCAATATGACTTCAGCTTATGGAGGGATACGTTGGGAAAGCGGATCATCCCGACAGGCACAATATGAGGTAGGACAGAGCCGTATAGGACGTACATTCTGGGAGGCTCCACACCTGTATATGGCCAATTCACCGGTATTTTTTGCCGACAGGGTCAAGACACCGCTCCTGATCATGCATAATGATGGCGATGGCGCAGTTCCATGGTATCAGGGTATTGAAATGTTCATGGCATTGCGCAGATTGCATAAGCCGGTGTGGATGCTTCAATACAACGGAGAGGCGCACAACCTTAAGGAACGTAGAAACAGAAAGGATATAACGATTCGTCTTCAGCAGTTTTTCGATCATTATCTGAAAGGTGATCCGATGCCGAAATGGATGAAAGATGGGATACCTGCCACCCGCAAGGGCCAGGAGATGAATTATCAGCTTATCGAAGAATAATGAAAAGAACAATAGTAGCGGCGGCCATCCTGATGATGGCCGCCTTTACAAATATTAAGGGATATGTGCATTGTCAGGAAGATAAAGACAATGCAGAGAGGATAATAGCCACATTGGGAGCTAAAGGAGGAAAGATTTCAGATATGATGCTTCCCGCGGCGGAGATGCTGGTAGGGAAACCTTATGCAGAAACCACACAGAACGACAGTGTTGGAAAGATTTCTGTTGATTTCCATTCATTTGATGATATTGATTTCCTGAATACAGTGGTGGCTTTGGCCAAAACAGCAGCAGGCTACGGAAAGAATATTGTTGAATATGAGCAGAATCTTGAAAATGTAAGCCGCAGGGGTGGTGTTGACAAAGGATTTGTAAGCAAGATGCTTTATGGAGCGGAATGGATAGGGGATAATATCTATCGCGGCAATGTAAAGGAAATGTTCCCGGGCAATGTCGTGATGTATTCCAAGACAAAGAGTCTTGATTATGTGACACGTCATCGTGAAGACTATAAAGCTTTGAAAGACTCAGCTACTTTTGATGATATGGTGATGGTGGAATTCGGTTTCAGGAGCCATAAGATAAATCATCTCAAGCGAGAGTCGATCAGCAAGCGGGAGGTTGCTGATGATCTGAGAGATGGAGACATTATATTCCTGATGACCAATGTAGCTGAAAAAGATGTGTATCTTACCGGGATAGTGGCCAGACGTGACGATGGATTCCATATCATATATTCTTCTGAAAAGGATGGGAAAGTGGTTGAAAGCGAGGAGACTCTTGATAAGATGATGAAAAATCTGTCGAAATATGTTTATGGCTATCGCTGGATAAGAGTCACGGACTAAGTGTCTCAAATAAATGAGTCTATAATATATTGAGCCACTTAAACATACATTTGAACATGATAGAGTTTGTAAATGCAAAAATAAATATAGGGCTACAGATTGTAAGGAAGAGAGATGATGGATTTCATGATCTTGAAAGCGTGTTTTATCCGGTAGGTCGCAACAGTGGTCAGCCTGACAGTCCCTGGCCTTTCGGAGATATTCTTGAGATCGTGAAGTGTGACGATATATCTGAGGGGGAAGATGTATATGTGGATGAGTTCAAAGGTGTGAAACTCGTTTATAGATTCACAGGAGATCCGATTGACTGTGTGCCGGAGAAAAACCTTATATGCCGGGTGGCCCGGAAAGTGCTTTCTTTGCGAGATGGATATGAGGGAGAGAAATATCAGATAACTCTTGAAAAGCATCTCCCTTTTGGAGCCGGAATGGGGGGAGGAAGTGCTGATGCCGCCTTCTTCTTGAAATGTTTTGATGAAGTAGGTGGATTTTCCCTCTCAGCAGAAGAGAAACTATCGATAATGTCGGCTACAGGTTCTGATTGTCCCTTCTTTCTTTTAAACCGCCCGGCGTTTATGGAGGGGAAAGGGGAGAATCTAACTGAAATAGAGCTTCCACAGCTAATAAATTGCAGGATATTGGTAATCAGTCCGGGGATAATTATTCCTACAGCGGAGGCATTCTCCAGAGTGACTCCGGGAAAAGGGAAGATAGATTTGCGTGAATTGCCGATGCTTCCTATTGAGGATTGGAAAAAATATGTGGAGAATGACTTTGAGAAAAGTGTGTTTCCTCTATATCCGCAACTTCGGGAAATAAAAGAGATGCTTTATGATAAAGGGGCAGACTACGCATCAATGAGCGGGAGCGGGTCTTCACTTTATGGGATATTCAGAAAAGGAGATGTGGCAGAGACTCTTTATTATGAATTGCTTCAGGAATCAACCCAAATGAGGGTTGCGTTGTTATAAAATAAGAGAAGAAACGGTATAGCCGGATAATTTAATTTGAACAGCCGCTTAAACAGATAAAACGTGTTAAATTCAAACACACTCGTGGCTTAACATAAATTGGCTTAATTTTTGAGGTGTTAGGATTGTGTTTAAGTTCATATGTTTAAGTTCAACATGGTTTGAAAGCAAATGAATTCAATCACATTTTCGGCTGATTTCAATCTTTACTTTATCGAAAATGAAATTTCGGCAGTTTCTGAAATTTGATGAGAGATATGTCGTAACATTTTCAGATATTGAACTCGTTTAAACTTTTTACAATAAGTTTAAATCTATGAAAAGATGTTATTTTCGAGGTCAATCTTCATTAATATTTTGGCGTCTTTCCGCTCTTTCATCGGTCACGGAGCCCGCTCCGCTCCCTCTTCAAGAGCAGAAATCCACTCAAAATCTTAACGAACCTTAACCACGAAAAAAGTTTAAACGAGTTCATAGGATGATATGCCGCATAAATATGAAAAGAAAAAGCAACTTCAGAGTTTTTTCATTGAATCCTCTGAAGAGAAAAGGATATAAAGCAATGGAAGAAAAAGATAAGCAAAGTAAAATAAATGAAGATGCTGCTTTGGAAAATCCTGAAGCAGTGGTTGTGGATGATGTAAACTCAACAGTTTCTGCTGACAATGAAGCTTCAGAAGAAGTTGCTGAGGGAGCAGATACATTGCTCGCTGAAAATGAGAGCTTGAAAGAATCTCTTGCCAAGGAAAAGAAGGAATATCTTTTTCTGATGGCTGAATTTGATAATTTCCGTAAGCGTACACTCAGGGAGAAATCTGAAATAATCCGTAACGCCGGAGAGCAGGTATGGAAGAGCATCCTTCCGATAGTAGACGACTTTGAGAGAGGTCTTAAGGCTGCGGAAAACACAAAAGATGCAGAATCTATCAAGGAGGGAATGACACTTGTCTACAACAAGCTTAAGAAAGTGATGGAGCAGAATGGAGTTAAGGAGATGGATCCTGACGACCATGAATTTGATGCAGACCGTCATGAGGCAATCTCGGCAGTGCCTGTGGCTGATGAAAGCCAGAAGGGTAAGATTCTTGACACTGTAGAGAAGGGATATACAATCAATGATAAGGTTTTGCGCCATGCTAAGGTGGTTGTAGGCCAATAATATATAAAGGCAATGGCAGATAAAAGAGATTATTATGAAGTGCTTGGCGTTTCAAAAACGCCACAGCAGATGAAATAAAGAAGGCATATCGAAAGAAAGCCATACAGTATCACCCCGACAAGAATCCGGGCGACAAGGAGGCTGAGGAGAAATTCAAGGAGGCGGCGGAAGCTTATGATGTGCTCAGCGATGCCGACAAGAGGGCCAAATATGACCAGTTCGGCCATTCTATGGGTCCGCAGGGCTTCGGCGGCGGCGGCGGCGGATTGGCTTCAGCGGCGGTGGAATGTCGATGGAGGATATCTTTGCTCATTTCGGTGATATTTTCGGCGGCGGAATGGGCGACTTCGGCGGCTTCGGCGGAGCTGCGGGTGGAAGTCCGCGTCAGCATGTGAATAAAGGCACAGATCTGCGCATCACAGTAAAGGTGACGCTGAAAGATATCTTGAACGGAGTTGACAAGAAACTTAAGATTCCGAAACTTGTAGCAGATCCTCATTGCAAGGGAACCGGAGCTAAAGATGGCACAGCCTTCAAGACATGTCCCCGTTGTCATGGCACAGGATATATCACCACTGTCAGACAGACATTCATGGGAGCGATGCAGAGCCAGAGCGTATGCCCTGAATGTAATGGAGAGGGAAAGATTATTTCCGAGCAGTGTGAGCATTGCCATGGAAGTGGCGTAGAGAAGAAGGAGGAGATCGTAAGCTTCCATATTCCTGCCGGAGTTTCCGATGGAATGACCCTTACCATGCGCGGACAAGGAAATGCTCCCCGTCATGGTGGAGTTAACGGCGATCTGTTGATAAGGATTCAGGAGGAGAAAGATTCCGAGCTTATCAGGGATGAGAATGATCTGATTTATAATCTGATGCTTGATTTCCCGACAGCAGCGTTGGGTGGCTCAGCAGAGGTGCCCACCATTGAGGGTCGCGCCAGACTTAAGATTGCCCCCGGCACCCAGCCCGGCAAGGTGTTGCGTCTGAGAGGTAAGGGATTGCCTCAGATGAACAGCAATGTCAAGGGAGATCTTTTGGTAAATGTGATGGTTTATGTTCCTGAAAATCTCAGCGATGCGGAGAAAGCAGCGATAGAGAGTCTGAAGGATTCATCGAATATCACACCTTCTGAATCGACATCAAAACGAATATTCTCACGTCTTCGCCATATATTCAACAAAGAGAGCCGTGAAGAATAAAAATCGTGAAGATTAAAAATATTGTGGGTAAGCAGCTGGTGATAAAGCCGAAATATATCCGACGGATTGCATAGCCGCTTATTAATTAACCCGCCACAGAGTCTATGATCTGTGGCGGGTTAATTATAAGTATGATATCAGTTGTCAGAAAGCGTGTTTTACAGTTTTTCCTTCTGAAGATATGATCATTATTCCTTTATTGGGGATTGTGAGGGATTCTCCTGCATTCAGTGTTGCGACGCTGCGTCCTGTGATGTCGTAAATGCAGAGAGGGTTCAAAGCATGAATATTCATTCCGTTGATTCTGAAACCTTCAGCAGTATTTATTTCAGTGCTTTCTATTCCGGTCAAATCCAATTCAGCATTGAAAGAGATTATGCCTTCGTTTAAGTCGATATCGTTAATGCTTACACCGACAGGCTTCTTGTTCCAGTCGACAAAAGCCGGTTTAGTGGAAGGAGTGAAAGATGTCACTTTTGCTTTTCCAGGAAATACATCTCCTGTGCGTGTTGATTCTGTAGCTCTGTTGTCAGCAAGAATCATTCTGACACGCATATGGTCAGGAGTGTTGTTTACCGTATTGTTGTACCACGACTGATAATCATAGTCAATATGCCATACAATCATACCCTGGGCAGGGATAAACTTGTCGTTTCCTGTTTTCTGACGGTTTTCAAGTAGGAAGAATTCATTCTGATTTTCGGTAGGCACTAAGAAACACTTGTGTGATTCAGACAGATTTTCCAGTGTATACTCTCCGTTTTCAGTCATGAATTCAGGTGTAAGCCAGCCAAGGGCATTTAGCTCGAATGCTGAATAGTTAGGGGGAGTGCGTCCTTGGTTGTTGTAAGGGCCGTAGTCAAGCACACTGTATGATCCGGGAGTGAAAGAGGAGGTGTAAGTGGTGGGATATAGATCGGGAAGACCCATGACATGGCTGAATTCATGCACGAATGTGCCTATGCCATCGGTTCTCTTATATACGTAATCAATTTCATTTGAGCAGGCATATTTATCAACCACCACTCCGTCAAAAGTGTATGTCTTTCCAGGCTGCGCATATGATATATTGTAAGAATGGGGCCATACTGTATATTCGAGATCGCTGTCTGCTTCTCCGTATCCGGCATAAAATACAAATACATTGTCGATAAATCCATCCTTATCGGTATCATATTGAGAGAAGTCAACCGAATCGTCAAGGGCTTCCATTGCATGAAGCACCATCTGTTCTGGGTTTCTGTCATTACCCATACGGTCGTTCGCCCCGTAGTATGAACGTTCCTTCGGCAATACCACCGGTCCCAATACATCGAAATCGGGAGTGAATTCTCCTCTTGAATTATATTCAAACCAATCTGAAACAGATCCCGTGGCCCCGTTGTCTGCGAATCCCTTTTCATTGAGCATACGGTTGAAATAATCGTAAGGGTCGTCTAACGAGAAACTTACATCCTTGTATTCAACAAGGATGATAAGAGCCTTGGGAGAACCTTTAAGAGGATATTTGTCGGAAAACAAGCCCAGTCTGTAATCCTCGGCCGAAAGACTTCTTGTGGCCTCCGGTCTTTTATTTTTTCTTCTTAGTCTGGTGGCTGTTGATACAAGGTCGATATCACCGATTTTTTCCAGAAATAATCTTTCCTCGTTGTTTCTTTCAGAGAGATTATGTGCGGTTACAGAGGATGCCACTGGAAGTCCGTCGGCATCTATAGAGGCATATACAATCCCTGATGACGGGTGTTTTGTGAGGAGCTTTCCATCAGAGGTAGTGATGAAGTGGCAGTGTTCGTCACCATGTAGGAAATATGTAATTGTCGAGCCATCCGGCTGTACATGTTCAAAGGGTGTCTTGACAGCCACTTTTGCCATCAGCGGCGTAAAAGCAGCTGAAGAAAGGAGTAGCGCACCGGTTAGAAATCGTTTCATCTGTCTGTTATTGGTTAGTCTTTGTTATAAAAGAAGTTTAACTTATTTTATAACGCTATTTCGGTTATCAATATTTTGTTGATAATGAACTCGTTTAAATCAATTCATTATCAAGTGAGTCAATCTCCGTATAACAGATCTGTCGTAATAAGCATACAATTCAGCGCAAGCTTATATGCATCACATCAGCCTGTCAGTTATGGATTCTGTAAAGTTAAGCAAGTAAATTTTTTTATCAAAATAATTACGTGGATATGATTTTATTTGGGATTGAATTTTTTTATAAAAAACAGTTTTTTCTTAAAAATTTTATTAAATTTGTTAAATAAAGATTTGGATTATTGAACTTATTGAAATCAACATCTTTTCATAGATTAGACTTCCTTTTAAAAAGTTTGGATGAGTTCATTGCATTTTGGGTTTATTATTCGTAAATAATGACTGTTCAAGTTTTTATCAATTAAATATACCTGTTTAAGTTCTCTTGCAGAGTTAAAGTTATTTAACAACTGGTTTTGCACGGGGATTATAAAAAATCAAAATCGCTGATTTTTTAGAAAATACGAAAATCTCATTTAAATATAGCGTTATGAGAAAATTGATGTTAATCTTTATGCTGATTATAGGCATTCATGTGGCTCAGTCGCAAAAAGCCTTTAATCTGAACACACTCTCTACAGAAGAAGGTGTGAATGGTGGCGCCGTAGACAGAAGTGTCACCCAGGTAGCTGATGGCAATTCAAATTTGAAGTTAAAAAATGAAGGGCAGAAGGCTGTTTCTGGGAGCGTTGTTAGGGAAGGTATTGTCTGGAAGTATAAAAGCACAGGATATGATTATTCACTTAATCTGAAATTCGATGGAACAAGTGAGATTAATGGACAGGAATATCATAACGTTTATGTCTGGAAAGATTCAGAGGAGTATTCTGAAACAAACAGGGTTCTGATTGGCTATATGCGTCAGGAAGGGGATAAGGTTTATTCTTATAATTATCCTACACTTGTTGATCTTGAAAACAATGTCGAGGAGAAATATGGTATCTCTCTAAGCTCCTATGGTCCAACCACTGATTATTGTTTCCAGGGAGATGTGGAACGTATGATATATGATTTTTCACTCGTTGACAATGAGCGTATGTATATTTCCACTATAGAACTCTTCCCGACAACTCACGCTAATTGGGGTGTATTGGGAACTCCTGTAAAACCATATCTTACTGTGAATAAATGTAAGGATGTAGATTATGAAGGTAAGGAATATGGATATCAGGAATATGGAGGAATCTGGAATGGCTATGACGTGTATGCCGGAATTGGGGCTACCATGGGATTGCTTCCGTTCCCCGGAAGTGGAATTTCCGGAATATTAAATCAGCAGCCATATTATCTTACAAGTGTGATTGATTTGGAAGGGAATGTTGTTTTCGATCCTTCGGTTGCTACTGCAGGCGTCGAAAATATATCAGCTGAAGATTCAACAGCTTCAGAGGTGTATTTCTATGATTTGAATGGACAGCGTATTGCTAACCCGACAAAGGGAATCAGCATAAAGGTGACAGTCTACCCGAATGGAAAAAGAATAACAGAAAAGATTATAAACTGATCATCCTTTCTATAGAACCATAAAATAGAGCGCATCTGCGATTATTCAAAAGAATAGTGGCAGATGCGCTATGTTTTTCTTTCGGAAGAAATTACCATTCAAACGAGATATTGGCACCAAGAGAGCTTAGGCAGACGTTCCTGTCCCATGAGCTCCAGTAGTTTGACGTAAGCAGAAGATATGATATGCCGACGTTGACCGCCTGTTTAGGATTGTTACTGTTTACAGGAATCCTGACTCCAAATGTCGGACGCAGATAAAAATATTGCTGATTTGTGAGGTATCCGTCATGAATCTGGATATAATCGTCGCTGCAAAGGAATGCGCAACCAACTTTCAGATCGATGAATGCAGAGGTTTTTTCATAGCTGCCGATGTTGAATCTGAAATCAGTAAAGAGAGGAATCATCACCGCCTTTGTGGTTTTTGAATGGCGGAAATCGAAATCACTGTTTCCATCCCAAGAGGGATAATCACCGTCATATTCTTCATAATTGGAAAAGAGGAAATCGGCACCGATACCGACACCCATGAAAAACCAATTAGAATATTTGAAACCCTGCGAAGTTGAAATCTCAAGGATATTGGCTTTATAACGCCCCATACCCTGAGTGTAGTCTACATCAACGAAACCCTTGTAATTGAATGAACCAGACAATGCCGGACTAATCAGATTTGGAATCTGATTTGCTATTTCATAGTATTGGGCATCTGCAGGAAGAGAAGATGCGAGAAGCGCCATGCCGCCTAAAAGTAGGGATAGATGTTTCATAGCTTCATGTTATTTTCTTAAAAACATTTAAAAAGTGGAGTTGGTTCGTACCGAAGTGGCCGACATGTTCAATATATATTGTTAACTTTACAAATCATTGAAAAAAAATAGGTCGACGCTGTTGTATATTCCTTTGTATATTCCTTTTGAATTTATTGGAATTAAATTGAAACGGGGTCTAAGCATATAATTGATATGGCATATAAATCGCCAATTGACGAGAAGCAATTAATAAAGGATCTTCAGAATCCCCGGAAGTCGAAAGAGGCTTTCGATCTGCTTGTGCGCACATATGGAGAGCAGATGTATTGGCAAATAAGGAAAATGGTTGTCAATCATGATGATGCCAATGATCTTTTGCAGAATGCATTTGTCAAAGTGTGGAAGAATCTGCATAATTTTCGTGGAGATGCCAAGCTTTCCACTTGGCTCCATAAAATTACTATCAACGAATCAATTAATTTTATTAATAAAGAGAAGCAGAGACGTCAGCTTGAGGGGGATGAGTCTGACTCATTCCTGGCCAATAATCTTGAATCGGATGAGTATTTCGATGGGGATGCTTTGCAGACGAAATTTCAGAAAGCTGTCCTCAACCTTCCTCAGAAACAGAGGATGGTGTTTAACATGCGATATTTCGAGGAGATGAAATATGAGGATATCTCTGAAGTGCTTGGTACAAGTGTGGGAGCCTTGAAAGCTTCATATCATCATGCCGTAAGGAAGATAAGCAAGGAAATTGAAAGCGAGGATATCGACTTTAAATAGTCGAATATAAAAAAGTCAATGCCAGCGTATTTCGGAAGCATTGACTTTTTTAAGGATACATATATACACGAATGAGGCTGATTTCACAATCAGCCTCATTCAAGTGTTTTCCATAATACTTTTTTTCGAACTAACCTAACATCATGAAACGATTTTCTTTATGTCATTATAACATATAAGGGATAAAAAGGTTTAGTGGAGGATAAATTTTTTTGAAAAAATTTTTTCATCATTGAATAAACCAATTAATACAATCATTGTCAAATAAAACAGGAGAACCCATTCTCCTTTTAAAGATTTTAAAGAGTCTTATTACTGCGGCTATGATTTTAAGTAGAGAGAATCATAGAGCCGGAGTTTATTATAATCTTCATAAGCTGTATGCAGAAATGAAAGAAGAGGATAAGATATTACAGGAGTTCGGACGTACCACAGGGTTTGAGGTGCCTGAAGGATACTTTGATAAGATGCGTGCGGAGGTAATGGAAAAATTGCCTCCCATGGAGATGCCTGAGCCAATGGTAAACCGAAGTTTCTGGCAGAAAGTGAAGCCATATGTATATCTTGCAGCTATGTTTGCCGGGATATGGATGATGATGAATATGTTTAACCGTGTGATGCCATTCGACAGAGTGAATCTTGAGCAGTTGCCGGAACATATCGCTATGGCTATGACGGAAAGTGATGTATCCGATCTGGTGCCCGATGAAGGATTTGTAGATGAATATGATCTGGTGGAGGATGTTGTGGAGCAATATTCCGACATTGATGAATTTGAAAAAGATTTCGGATATGAATTTGAGCCGGAGTATTCTGAAATGGATATTCCTGAATCGGATGAGTGAGATATGTAAATATTAGGACTCATCTGATATTGGATTTTTGATGAGTTCATAGGATTAAAGGTATAAAAACAGAATATGAAAAAATATTTACTGCTTATCGTGACTCTGGTGTTATCTCTATCTCCAATTTATGCTCAGAAAAAGCATGATGACAAGAAGTCGAGAGAGGAGATGCACAAAGAGCTTCGTGAATTTAAAATGAAATATCTCGCGCAGGAGATAGATCTTCAGGAAAAGCAACAGAAACAGTTCTTTGAAATCTATGACGAGTATGCGAGTGAACTTCATGGTCTGATGCATAGCCGACGGAAAATGGAAAAGAAAATCCATGATGAGAAGAATTGCTCTGAAGAGGATTATAAAGCAGTGTGCAAGGCAATCACCGACAGCAAGGAGAAGGAGGCAGCCCTTGAAAAGAAGTATGATGCTCAATTTGCAAAAGTGTTGTCGGCAAAGCAGATTGTGAAATTAAAAGAAGCTGAAGCTAAATTCAGAGAGAGAATGCGTGAAATGAGAGGGAGGCGTAAGGGAAAGTCAAGATAAAATAGATAGATAAAAAGGAGGTCATATGATGAAGGAATATTCAACATACGCTCTCCTTTTTTTTAAAAGCATAAGTTTTGTTTAAACAAGAATCTCCGGAAGTCTGTTTAAATTGCTGTGTCGGTAATAATTGCGAGTCGTTTACTTCATTTGAAGTTAGAGTGTGTTTGAATCTTAACCGAAAGTGTAAATGAAATTCAAACACATGTAAAACGTGTTAAATTCAAACACACTCTTAGACGCTTATCGGAATTAATTACCGGAGAGAGAAACAATTAATCAGCTATAAAAAGTTTATATTATGAAGCAAAGGTGGTTTACAATCAATATCTTTCTTCTGATTGGATTGTGCATATCATTTATGGCGTCAGGTAAAAATAAGAAAATGGATATGAATACATTTGATTCTCCTGATTTTGCATTTCCAACCACAGTAGAGAGAAATGCTGATGTAAGATTGAATAAGGTGCTTTCTATCATTGAAAAAGGAAAAGGGGGAGTGTCGGATTATTCAGATGCTTTGAGAGCTTCCATTCAGGTTGTAATAGCCAGAGGACTTTCTGATGGCGAATCTTTCAACCGAAATATCTCGTTGATTGACTCTGTAGCCTCTATATTCAACCAGCAGGGTGAATATGGCCTTTTAATGTCGGGAGTTTGCTCCCTTCTTGAGGCTCAGATGTATGCAGATCTCTACAATTCCCAACGCTGGAAGTTTAATCAACGCTCTTTGCCTGAATTGCCATTTCCTTCATCTCCTATGGAATGGAGTGGAAACAACTTCAGCTATAAAATACGTATGCTTGTGGAGCAAGCCATGAGATTGGCAGGAAAAGGGATAAATACTCCGGTTGCAGATCTGAAGGGTGTTGTGTCGTTGGAAAATGTAACCACACTCCCGGAGCTTACTGTAAATGATTTCATGGTGTTGAAGAGCATCAATATTCTTCAAAGCATCTCTAACTTAAATAATATTCAGATCCCGTTTGGCAAGGGTGCCGGAGATTCGGATAAAGGATCCGGAGCAACGTCTCTATCGCTGAGTATTCTCGACAAAGCGATTGCTGGTAAGGAAGAGAAGGGCGCTTCACCCATATTGGAAAGACTTCTGATAGAAAAGGGAAAACTCTTGACAGGAGAGGAACGTGAGAAATTTTATTCAGAGAATATCGCCAGGTATATTACCACTCCTTACTGTGGAATTCTTCTGGCAAATTCACTCAATGATCAGATAGAATCGATCAATCAGATGGATGAATCTTCAAAGATATCATCTGAAACTGAGAGCAAGAGAAAATCTATCTATGCTGAAGCTAAGGAATATTTAACCCATTTTCCTGACAACAACGGCAGTTCAGAGCTTTCCAATATCTGCTTCAATCTTGAAAGGAAAAATATATTCACACAGTTTCCTCAGATCATCCTTCCCGGAGAGACGCAGACAATCAGGGTAAATAATTATAATGTAGGGGAGGGATACCTTCTTATTTATAAGGTAAATGATAAAAATTGGCTCAGCGGAATCAATGTAAGTGAATTGATATCGTTGAAACCGGTAGAGGTGATCAATATCTCTAATGATGGTAAGATACCATTTGTAGACAGCAATGAATATCAGACAAAGCAATTGTCTGAGGGTTGTTATGCAGTGGTGCCAAGCGCTACTGCCACCGGAAGCGGTATTTATAAGACATTGTTGAAAAACAGTACAGCCCCAACTTTTGCCGTTACAGGAATAAGTGTGCTGATATCAAACAGATATGGCACTGATGACAATCCTGAAATTTATGTCGTAGATGGAAAGACACAGAAGCCATTGGCTAATGTGGAGGTAAGCTTCATACAGAAAAAATGGCGTCAGCCTGATAAGTTGGAGAAAAAGGTTACCACTGATTCCAATGGTGCTGTAACCGGACTTGACGGACAATATACCATTCTTGCCAAGAGGGGTAAAAGCTTTTTCTATGACTCATATTATTCGTCAAATTATCAAGTCAACGACAGGGAAATCACAGAAGGAACTCTGCTTACCGACCTGAGTATCTATCATCCCGGTGACAGCATCGGATTTACCGCTGTGGTATGGAACACTCACAATCATAAGCAGAAAGCCGTTGCCGGGAAAAAAGTGAAGGCAGAGCTTTATAATGCCAACATGCAGAAGGTAGACAGTTTGATGCTCGACACCGACAGATTTGGACGTTGCAGCGGAAAAATGATTATTCCAAATGATGGCTTGCTCGGCAATTACTTTATATCTATTGATGGAGATAAGGATAATCGTATCTGCGGAGCGAGCGTGGAGGTTGCAGAATATAAGGCTCCGACATTTATTGTTGAGATTGACGGATTGTCGGATAATGTGAAACAGGGGGATCTTGTAAGCATTTCAGGCAAAGTCCGGACTTACAGCGGTATGCCGGTGGCTTCGGCACAAGTGTCGGTGAATGTGAAATATATTCCATGGAGATGGAATCCGCAAGTGAATAATGCTACTTATGGCACATCTGCCACTACAGATTCAGAAGGAAACTTCACTATCCAACTTCCTACTGAACGCCTGAAGGATTATCCGATATTCTGTTTCGGAAAATATCAGCTCAACATAGATGTTACATCCGGAAGTGGAGAAACTGTGTCAACTTCCTCATATTTCTCCATTGGGGAATCATATGAGATTTATCCGTCCATTCCTGAAAAGGCAATGATCGAGAAGGGTGAGGTAAGCTGGAAAGTCAATGTTCGTGACATGCTTGGCAAGCCGGTAAAGAGAGAGGTTGACTATAAGATATTCCGCAAGGATGATTCAGGAGAGGAGAAGCCTGTGATGTCGGGATCCACATCCGACAATCTAATGAAACTCTCGTTGGATAAATTCTCTCCCGGAAGATATGTGGTGCGCCTTGATATTCAGGGTAATGATCTTTCCGAAAACGGTGAAAATTCTGTAAATAGGGAATGTGAAGTTATATTATATTCCAAGAATGAGAACTGTCCACCGGTGAAAACAGCATTATGGGTAGATAATAACTCTATGATAGTGCCTGCCGGAGAGAAACATGTAAAAGTGAAGGTGGGGACATCTTACCCTGATGAATGGATATTATGTGTTGTCTCGGATAGTAAAAAAATATTATCCCGTAAGTGGCTTCCTGCGGGAAAAGAGATGAGGGAGATAGAGATAGATGCTCCTTCGGCAGAGGAAAGAATAACAGTTCAACTCTGCGGTATGTATTCTCTGAAAGGGGAGACGGCATCAATTGTGCTGATTCCTGAGGAGCAGACAGAAAAAATGAGCATCAAGGCTGTTTCATTCCGCGATAAGATATATAGTGGCGGCAGGGAAACTTGGAAATTCAAATATTATTTAGGTGATGCAGTGGCTAAAGATATTGCAGCCATTGCTGTGATGAGCGACAAGGCATTGAATTCGCTTTCTCCCTTCAAGTGGAATTTCAACCCCTCGGGCAATCTATGGTGGCAGCAGCCTGTGATGATAGGGACGAATTTCCCGGGCGATGAGAGAATGAATTTCTATATTTCAGCCTATAAATCAAAATCAGGCAGAAAGGTATATTCACCCGTGTGGGAAAGCTACGGCTATTCCCTTTACCCGTCAGGTGGGGATAATCTATATATCAGAGGCACACGCATGATGAAGGCCAGTACGACTGGTTTTGCGGCTGCAAAACCGGAAGCTGTGTATGAGGAGTCTGAAGAGGTGTTTGCAACAGGATCTGTAATGAATCAGGCGAGTGCTGATGGCGGTGATGGAAATGCCGAAGAAAATCAGGGTGCAGATGAGACATTAAGAATTGGCGACACTCCCTTGGCATTCTTCATGCCGGATCTTGTTGCCGATTCCGAAGGTGTTGTAACCGTTACATTTAATGTTCCCGATTTCAACACAACCTGGCAGCTTCAAATGGCGGGTTATACAGCCGATATGAAGAGCTGCACAGATATCCGTGAAATTGTGGCTTCCAAACCCCTTATGGTGTCAATTAACAGTCCGCAATTTGTACGCACCGGAGATGTGATTTCAATTCCTGCCACAGTATATAATAATTCTGAAAATGAAATCTCCGTAAAAGTAAGGCTTGAATTGTTTGATCCCGTTGACGGATCTGTCGTGGCATCTTCTCAGTATGAATTAAGGAATCTTGCTCCCCGAGGCTCAGATATCGTGAGGATAAAATTTGAAGTGCCGGATAATGTGAACAAGCTGGCCGTCAAATGTATCGCCGACACTGAGCTCTATTCCGACGGCGAACAAAGACTTCTTCCTGTAATGCCTGCCTCAACACCTGTTGTGGAGTCGCAACCCTTTTATCTCGGACGAGGTGAAGGAAGGTATGAAATAAAGGGAAAGAAAATTGATGAGGGCACATCTACGCTACTTTATTGCAGCAATCCTATATGGGAATGTGTGCTTGCCCTTCCAGCAATGTCGTTGCCGGAATCGGATAACCTTATTTCAAATCTGGTAGCTTTGTATGGCAATTCAGTGGCTTTCGGTCTGGCCGAGCGTCATCAGGAGATAAGAGAGGCTTTGAAACTATATTTCAACAATCCTCAGGATTCTTCAATCAGGTCGCAACTTGAAAAGAACAGTCAGCTGAAGATATTTTCATTGTCTTCCACTCCGTGGGTGAATAATGCCTCATCTGAAACAGAGCGTATGATGCAGTTGCAACAGCTTGTCGGCTCTGACAAAAGCAGAAAGGATCTTGATTCCATGCTTGATAAAATTCTTAGGAAGCAGGGTAAAGATGGTGGTTGGAGCTGGTGTGAAGGAATGCCTTCATCGGAATATATCACAAGGCTTGCAGTAGGAATATTCGGCACATTGAATATGATGGATTTTCTCCCCGCGCAGGCAAAGGATGCTATGGCAGAGGCTGTGGGATATTGTGACCGTGAATGGCTCCGTATGTCGAAAGAAAAGAATTTCCAACCCGCTTCAATGCTTGGATATTTATATTCAAGAAATAATACAGGTGTGGCTGCGGGTAAGGAATTTGCCCTTCTTCAGAAGAGAGCTGTCAAAGAGATAGCCGGAAACTGGAGAGATCTTGGACTATTCAATAAAGCTACAGCCGCTATACTGCTTCATGATGCCGGCTATAAGATGGAGGCAAGATCCATAATTGAATCTTTGCGTCAGTATGCCACTCAAAGCAAGGAGAAGGGAATGTGGTGGAATACACTCAATGAGGGCCGCTGGTATTCACCGACACCTCTCTATGCCACTGCAAGAATACTTGAGGCTATTCATAGAATCAATCCTGATTCAGAACTGATTGATCCTGTCAGACAATGGATCTTGCTTGGTAAGCAGACAGGCGACTGGGGAGCTGATATCTCCACTGCCTATGTGATTTATTCATTGTTGGAAAGTGGCAGCGATTGGATAAGACGTAATGGCGACACTGAAATAATGGTAAATGGAGTTGCTGTTGATTCAGATTCATTTGCCAACCTTACAGGATCGGCAACTGTTTCTTTGCCTTTGAATCAGGATAATATTGTAAGCATTGTAAAAAATGGAGATTCTCCTGCGTGGGGCGGAATTGTAAATCAATATGTCGAGAAGGCGTCGAAAGTAAAGGATAACAGTATTCCGGAACTCTCAATCAGGAAGAATGTATATCTTGTGAAAGAGACAGCCGGCGGAACTGTGGTTGAGGCAGCAAGTGAATTTGCTGTGGGAGATAAGGTTAGGGTTACGCTTACCATTACTAATGACAGGGAACTTGACTATGTAGCGGTAAATGATAATAGAAGCGCATCATTTATGCCTGCCGATCAGTTGTCGGGCTATATGGCGGAGGATAACCTGTGGATGTACAGGGAGGTGAGAAAAGATGCTACAAATATATTCATCTATCATCTGCCTAAAGGCACACATGTAATTTCATATGATTGCTTTGTTGAGCAGGAGGGTGAATTTACATTAGGAATAGCTACTGCTCAATCGCAATATTCACCATTGATTACAGCTCACTCAAAAGGAAGCATTATCAAGGTCGTAAATAGCAAATGATAGTTATAACCTATATATGATGTAGAATATAATTATACCTCACCGATAGAGGGGATAATTGAGAATGTAATTCATTGAATAAGTAAAAAATAGACCTCATCAAAACATCGCATAGCTGTTTTGAAGAGGTCTCTTTTTTGTTGATTATAAGTTTGTTTTCAGTCGAGAGCTACTGTGAGTCCCTCTTTATTCAGGATTACATTTGGAAACACAGATTCCGCTTCTTTTCTGAATTCATCATCATTTTTATATCGTGTGGAATAATGCCCGGTAAGGAGAGATTTCGCACCGGCCTTGAGAGCGATTTCAGCCGCCTGCATAGCTGTGGAATGGTATCTCATCTTCGCTTCATGAAGGTGTTGCTCAAGGTATGTGGTTTCATGAAAGAGGAGGTCTACTGGTCCGATTTTCTCTGCAATTGAGGGGACATAGGCAGTGTCGGAGATATGGGCATATGATAAAGCGGGGGAGGGGGGAGTTGTCAGCACACTGTTCTTGATCACAGTGCCGTCAGGCTTTATGAAATCCTGGCCATCTTTGATGCTTTTCATCATAGCAACAGGCACTTTATGAAAATCTGTCATGGCGCGGATAATGTGACGAGGTTTCGGCTTTTCTTCAAACACATAGCCTACTGTAGGCACCCTATGACGCAACGGAATTGTTCTTACTGAGATAGAACCGTTGTCGAAAATAGTTTTCTCTTCCGGCTTTATGATGTTGAAATTGACATCAAAGGGAAGTTCATGGCTGAAAAAATCGAATATTACAGAGAGAATCTCCTTGCCTTCTTCAAAAGTGTGGATTGCGATAGAGCCTCCGCATCCTCCCAAACCCAAAGAGGCTATTAATCCCGGCAATCCCAACACATGGTCGCCGTGAAGGTGGGTGAGAAAAATGTGACCGAGTCGCGAGAATTTAAGGCCGGCTTTCTGAAAAGCTAACTGCGCACCCTCACCGCAATCAATCATAAAAAGATTGCCACGGTATTCCACAACTGTGCATGATGGCTGGTGACGAAGTGATGGCTTTGCTGAGCCACAGCCAAGGGTATGTATCTTGAATGTTGACATGGTGCAAAGTTAATTAACATTTAATAATTCCGCACACTCTTTTAATTTTTTGAGCTTTTTGAAAATAATATGGTGGAGAGTCAAAATAAAACCGCATTGAGGATAATATTTAATGAAGTTAAGTGGCTCGAATAAATGAGTTAATGTTTATTTCGGATGGATTTTGCGATGGATTCCGCAAGTTGAAGAGGGAGCGGAGCGGGCTCCGTGACCGATGAAACTTGGCGGAAGACGCGCAAAAGCCGCCGAAAGAAGCATTGACTTCCAAAGCCACTGAATATATTAAATCATTTATTTGAGACACTTATAATGAAAAATTAATATATTTGCGTAATTTACAAGAAAACGCGCTCTAAGAGAGTATGTGATGTTTATACGCTGTATGTAATGATTACACACTCTGAGTGATGGTAAAAACATCTGCATCATGACGAAACACATATTATTATATATCACAGCCATAATAGCTTTGTTGTTTGGTGCGGGATGTGATAATAAGGAGAAAGCTCTCTATTCCAGACTTCAGGATAGCGAGAGGCTTGTTGCGGAAAATCCGGACTCTTCATTAGTGCTGTTAGGGGATATCTCAAGCAAAGATCTTCTTTCGGAACGATGCAGCGCGTTGTATGCTCTTGTGAAGACAAATGCAGAGTATAAGCTCGGATATGATATAGAGAGTGATTCTCTTATAAATATAGCTTCTGAATACTACACCCGGAAAAATGATACCCGGAGGATGATGATAAGCTATTTTCTCGAAAGTTATATTCTTTTCACTCAAGAGAAGGTAAACATCAGTGCCATAAAGCTTATGAATGCCCTTTCATTAGCACAACAATTGAAAGATGATTATTGGCTCGCCATGATTCACGACCTTTATGCCACAATATGTTACGAATCTTTGGATATAAAGGAAATAATCAGTCAGGATCGACTGGCTGCCCATTATTTCAAAAGATGTGGGCATCAGCAAAACCATTTTCTTGAATTGATCAATGCTGCCGACGCATATCCCTTGATAAATGAAGCAGAGAAGGGGATAGCGTTGATTGATAGTATAAGGAGAGTGATTGAGCCTGCTGACTCCTTTATGATGGCTGTCTGTCTGCAATCGTTGATTCCGATTTACAACAGAATCGGGAAATATGAGGAGAGTAGGAAAGCTTTTGAAAATATGCGGCCGTATATACATCACACCGGATATAGTGAACGCCTATGTGCCGCTATTTCCGATTATTATCTTAACGGACGCCATTTGAACGATAGTGCCAAATATTGGATCGACAGAGCATATGAATCAGCCGATACATCCGCTTTATCTCCCCCTCTTGTAAATGCTGAAATTGCATATTATAAATCAACAGGCGATCAAAAACATTTGATCGGTCTTTTGCAGAAATATATCGAACAGTCGGATAAGACAATGAACGCTCTTTTTGACCAGGATTTTACAATGGCTCAGAAAGAGTATTACGCAAAGGAATCTTTGGAAAAGTCGCGTCAGGGGAGGAAGTATCTGAGATTAAGCATTATTCTCTTTATTCTGCTTGTAGTCACTATCATTATTGTATGGCTATATCTACGTGAAAAGAGAAGATTGCAAAGCCTGGAGAGATATACGAGAATGACAGAAATACGCAATCTTATAAATGAATCGAAACAGAAAGATCAGGAGATTACAAAGCTTAATTCCGATATATCCGACAATGAACTACATATGTCTCAGCTCAATTCCTCATTAAGCGAGAAAGAGTTGCAGATGAAGGAGCTTGCCGCGCTTAAGGATGAGATTTTTGCCATGCAATTGAATACAGTAAATATTCTGTGTGATAATTTCTTCGGAATAAAGACAAGCGATGTCGACAAGCGTGTGATATATGCAAAGGTAGATGATATATTCAAGCGTATCTTCTCAGAAGAGGGGATGAAAGTTCTTATAGATATGCTCAATAAGACTCATTCCGGAATCATGGAGCGATTGCGTAGTCAGCTACCCAATCTTCAGCAAAGCGATTTCGAGTTTATAATTCTTGTCTACTCCGGAATCCGACCTAAGACAGCATGCGTGTTGCTTAATATATCTGCAAGCTATTTCTACACTAAAAGGAAACGTATCATAGGACGTATAGCAAAATCCGATGCTCCCGATAAGGAGCTATTTATAAGAATGCTCATGTTGCCTCAGGAGCAGGCAAAGGATAATTGATAATCAACATGGTGAAATGTCATTACTCACCCATTAAATCGTGCTTTTTTAACCTCCTGATAATAAGTATGTTTGGAAGATAAATTTAAGTGAGTAAAATTTGATATTTTACTCACTTGTTAATTTGTTGAGTTATAACCTGTTGTGTAAGGGGTGAGTAAAGCTGTTTTTCATATGTTGTGTTGTTTTCTAACCATTGTCGCAGTAACTTTGCGTAACAAACACGATATGAAATTTTGATTTAGTCCTAATTCGAGGTAATTAATTTGGTAGTAGAATTTGAAGTGAATTTTGATTTGGAGTTAGTATGATAACAACAAATATAAAATTTAATTCAAAAGCAAGAATCCATCATGACGAGCAGTCAAGATGGATTCTTGCTTTTTTCATGCCTCTCTATAATGTTTCCACAAACAAGGTCTAACATATTAGTTATGGATAAATCACATAAAAAAGTGATTGCAGAGCAGAGGACGTATGTGTTAATTTTGCATCGTGAAAAGAATTGTTTCCGATAGACATGTTTTTTAGAGCTTGTTAAATTCAAACATACTCTAAATAACGTTTATCAAACCTCGTTTCATCTCAACTTCTGATTTAAATAAATGTTTTCGATAAGGCCTGTAATCACATTGCTTTTTTTATTATCCATGTTTCCGGTTTGTTTCGGATTTGAAAACATGGATAGCTTGGACCTACCTGCCGTTACGCTTGATGAATTGAATGTGACAGCGCTTAAGCAATCCTCTTTACTGAAAGAGGAGGCAGTATCCTCAACTCTTCTTACACGGGCACAGATTGAGGAATCAGGTGTGGCAAGCGTAAAGGGGATTTCAGAACTTGTGCCGAATTTCTATATCCCTGATTATGGCTCACGAATCACATCATCCATATATGTAAGAGGTATAGGGGCAAGAATGGATCAGCCTGCAATCGGAATGATTGTAGACAACATTCCGATATTGAACAAAGATGCTTTTGATTTCGATATATTCGACATAGCATTCGTTGAGATGCTTCGCGGACCACAATCTACCCTTTATGGTAGAAACACAATGACCGGACTTATAAATGTCTCCACACTGAATCCGATGCGTTATCAAGGAATCAGGATTATGGGGGAGGTAAGCTCCGCATGGTCGATGAGAATTGGCGCGGGATGGTATGGAAAACAGAAAAACAACTTAGCCAATGCCGTAACCGGTTCTTTCTATTTCAATGGCGGACATTTCAGAAATGAATATAATGGCAAGAAGGTAGATAAGGAATATTCCGGTGCTTTGAGGTGGAGATTACATTGGAATCCGAATAAATCACTATCTTTGATGAATGTGGCTTCTGCCACCATGTTGCGTCAGGGTGGATATCCTTATCAATCGTTGGAAAGCGGTAAAATTGCTTATAACGACACATGTTTTTACCGTAGGTTTACTTTCATGGATGGTCTTACGGCAAGATTGCGTGGCGATAAGGTGAATTGGGTGTCGATAACAAGTGTTCAGGTGATTGACGACAACATGACCCTTGACCAGGATTTCCTGCCGGAAAGCTATTTTACACTGACCCAGAAGAAAAAGGAAGTTGCTGTTACGGAGGATATCGTAGCCCGAAACTCTGTAAAGGGGGAGCATTATAATTGGACCACCGGTTTTTTCGGATTCTATAAGCATCTGAATATGCTTGCTCCCGTCACCTTCAAAGATGAGGGAATCAGAAGTTTGATTGAGAACCATCGCAATGACGCCAATCCCTATTATCCTATAAAATGGGATTCCCGCGAATTTCCATTAAACAGCGATTTCACTATCCCTACTGTCGGAGCGGCCTTATATCATCAATCGGAATTCAATGTCGGCAACTGGAAGTTTACCGCAGGACTCCGACTTGATTATGAACACACATCATTATATTACAGGAGCCATTGCGATACAGGCTACACTGTATATGCCAAGCAGGGGGATACACTCGTAGAGAATCATCATGTCGACATAGATATAGACGACAATGGACATCTAAAACGACACTTCTTCAATTGGCTTCCAAGTTTAAGTGTGCTATATCAGTTTGAGGAGAAAGATATGAATCTTTTCCTTAATGTCGCAAAGGGGAGCAAGGCGGGTGGATTCAACACACAAATGTTTAGCGATGTGCTTCAGCAGAGGCTGATGGGAATTATGGGAATCGGATCCAATTACCGTCCTGATGAAATTGTCGGATATAAACCGGAATATAGCTGGAATTATGAAATAGGAACACATTTGGGTTTCCCCTCATGTAATCTTGTGCTTGACGCCACATTATTCTATATCGATTGTCGGAATCAGCAATTGACAATGTTTCCCGATGGCACAACAACCGGAAGAATTATGGCCAATGCCGGACAGACAAGGAGCTTCGGAGGAGAGGTTACTGCAAATTGGTCGCCTTTCTCCTGGGGAGAACTTAATGTAAACTATGGCTACACAAATGCCCGGTTTGTTAAATTCAACGACGGCATTCATGATTATAAAGGTAAACGCTTACCCTATGCCCCATCGAACACTCTTTTCGTTCAGACGTTGTTTCATTTGTCGACAAAAATGAAAAGTGTGAAACAGATTACATTCGATCTTAATCTGAGAGGCACAGGAAATATATATTGGAATGAAAGCAACACGCTCTCGCAGCCCTTATATTTTTTGCTTGGTGCATCGGCGACATTCGAGGCGGAAAAATGGGAATTGCAGATCTGGGGAAAGAATCTTACCTCAACAGATTACAGCACATTCTATTTTATGTCGATGGGCAATGAATTCCTGCAGAAGGCGCGTCCTATAGAATGTGGGGTGACATTCCGGCTCAATATTTGAATTGATTGTAATTCAGATATTGAACTCGTTTAAACTTTTTATAATAAGTTTAAATTATAAAATAAATGTTATTTTATAGTTTAAACGAGTTCATTGCAAAACGGGCTTTTGCAACAGAGACGCGGTATTAGTTAAAAATTGGAAACCAATGAAGGAGTATGTTTCATAGCTGCTGCTTCAAAATATATATATCTAAAAAAAACAGTATAATGAATAAATTATTGATTGGAACAGCATGTTTAGGCGTATGTCTGATCTCATGCAGCAAAGAAACAACATCGGAGCAGACAACAACCTACAACACCTATAACCTTGTTACTGCTGTTGATGGTAAATCCGACCCTCAGGTTGCAAAAGGCAGCTATGGAATCACATATGATCTCGGCACATCCCTTGCAACAATCGCGACTAACTCCCTTCAGCTTGGAACCAGCTCAAATGGCAAATTCCAGGCCGGCGGAATCACATACAACAGCTATCTTACAGATCTTGGTCAGATTATTCAATTCCCCGTAAAATTATCTCCCACACTAAGCACAGGTAGTGTTGATGTAACATCAATAGGGGGATATGTTTCAAACGCATTGGCCGGAGCGGTTTATAACACTCCCGGCATCATATCAAATTCATCTCCCGAATCTGTTGTGGTAGCATTGTCATACAACGTCGGACCCGACTATAAGGTGCGCACATTCCAGAAAGATATCTGTTATATCGGTGCCACATCTACAATGTATTCTGATAAGGATGGAAAGGTTCAGCAATACGTCAACGAAGATTTCACCTATCGTATTGTGATGGATCTCGACAATAAAAAGGCAACAGTAGTGCTTTATAATGCGAAATTCGCTGATAAGGCACCTGTGTTGAAAGGAATTGTTATCGAAGGTCTCAAACTTGAATTCAACAACGCCGGCTATACAATTACAGGAAAAGATATTGTTCCCAAGATCTGGAGCGACAATACACTGCTTGAGAATCCCAAATTCATATTCAATAACTTCAGATTTGATGCAACCGGCGAACCCCTTGTAACAGGAAGAAGTGTATTTGAAGTGGCAGGAATGTACACAGGTTCTTTCAACGGACGATGTGTGATTCTCACAAAATAAACCACACACCCTTGTTTATCCCGTTGAGCAATGATGGGTAGCTATTCATAGCTTTAAACGAGCTCTACGTTTCATAAACAGCACCCCAAAAGTTTATTCCAACTTTCGGGGTGTCGTTTTTTAATTGATCGAACGTATGCTCTTGTGATAACGCCGCGCTCTTTTCATATCTAAATTGCATACATTACATGGTATGAATTGATGGAAAAAATCATGAAAAATATTGAATTGAGCAAAAAGAAAGGAAATAAGGCTCGAAATAAAGGGCTGCGAGTGGTGATGATAAAAAAATGCTAAATAATAAATGAAAAATAGAGTGGGGGAGTTTGTGATTTTAAGTTTTTTTAAATATCTTTGCCGATAAAATGAACCTGACATAGGGAATAATAGTGTCTTGTAGGAAAGGACAAAGCTTTTTTTGAGTGTTTGAAAAGCGTGATAATGCTTTGCTGCCGCTGCAGAGGCCATGCCAGGATCAGGACCGGAATAATTGTTGAGGAATTCTTCAGCTCAGTCAGGCGCGAGCCTCATTGATAAGGGATATTCCAGAGATAATACCATGAGAACAGAGATAGAAAATAATTTAAAACAAATATACTGATATGAGTCATTTAATGGAGATAAGCAATGGCGCATTGTCGATAACAGCTGTATTGACAGGTCTTGGACTCGTCTTTGCGGCTTTGTTGATAGCCAGATTGATTTCCCCGAAATCTTATTCGGTAAAGAAGTCGGAGCCTTATGAGTGTGGTATCCCTACACGTGGAGAATCTATGATTCAGTTTAAGGCTGGCTACTATATTTTTGCGATTCTCTTTTTGATTTTTGATGTTGAGACAGTGTTTCTGTATCCTTGGGCTGTAGTTACAAATACTCTCGGTCCGAAGGGTCTTCTCTGTATCGGCATCTTTTTGTTTATCCTTATTTTGGGCCTTGCCTATGCTTGGCGGAAAGGAGCGTTGAAATGGAAGTGAAAATCAAAAGCATGAGTCACGATGAATTTAAAGATAATGAATATATCGATAAACTCGTCGAGGAATTGAATGCCACCGGTGCTAATGTGGCAGTAGGTAAACTTGATCAGCTGATCAACTGGGGTATCTCAAATTCATTGTGGCCATTATGTTTCGGAACAAGTTGCTGTGCGATTGAATTCATGTCTCTTGGCGCGGCTCGCTATGACATGGCGCGCTTTGGATTCGAGGTAGCACGAAATTCACCCCGTCAGGCCGACTATATCATGGTGCAGGGTACAATCGTACATCGTATGGCTCCTGTAGTGCGTCGTCTTTACGAACAGCTTGCTGAGCCTAAATATGTGATTGCTTGTGGCGGATGTGCTGTTTCAGGCGGGCCTTTCAAGAATTCTTACTGTGTAGTGCCGGGTGTAGATCAGATATTGCCTGTGGATGTATATATCCCGGGATGTCCTCCCCGTCCGGAAGCATTTTTCTATGGCTTGATGCAGTTGCAGAGAAAAATCAAGGTGCAGAAATTCTTCGGTGGTGTCAACCGCAAAGAGAAAATAGATGAATTCTTTGCCAAACACCCGGAGGAAAGAGGTCAGATAGGATAAATTATACTTCAGTGTCCGGGATATTATCGATTCGTTTTGATAATTACAGGGCGTTGGAAATGAAATAACTGATAACAATCATGAGCGATATAAAAGAAAGAATCAGCAAGATTTGTCCGGCGGTGACCTTTGAGGAAGGTGAGACGCTGCTGGTGAATGTGCCCGAACCGGAATGGTATCAGCTTGCCAAAGCACTTAAGGAGACACGCGGCCTTGAGTTTGATGTGTTGACTGCTGTGGTAGGTTGCGACTGGAAGGAAACCCTTGGTGTGATTTATTATCTCACATCCACATCCCGCAATTGGGAAGTTATAGCTGTGAAGGTGGCTGTAGCAGACCGCAACAATCCAATGATCCACAGTGTGAGCGATCTTTGGAAAGTCGCTAATTTCCAGGAAAGGGAGGTGTTTGATTTCTATGGAATCAAATTCATCAACCATCCTGACATGCGCCGTTTCTTCCTGCGCAACGACTGGGTAGGCTATCCTTTGAGAAAAGATTACGATGCTAATCCTGAATTGAATCCTATCCGTATGGATGATGAGAAAAATGAGGATGACACCGTAAGCTATGTTGAGGATGAGAAAGGAAAGGTAAAGAAAGTTGCAGGTAAAGTGTTCAATGAGGATGATTATGTGGTGAATATCGGTCCTCAGCACCCTTCCACTCATGGTGTGATGCGTTTCCGTGCAGCTGTCGATGGCGAAACTGTCACAAAAGTAGACGTTGTTTCCGGATATATACATAGAGGTATTGAGAAACTCAGTGAAGGTCTCTCTTATCCGCAGATTCTGCATTTCACAGACCGCATGGACTATATGTCGGCCCATCAGAACCGTCATTGTCTCTGCGTCTGCATTGAGAAGGCCCTCGGCCTTGAAGTGCCCCGCAGAGCCCAGGTGATCCGTGTTATGATGGACGAGCTGATGCGTATCTCTTCGCATCTGCTTTCATTCGGATGTACGGCGATGGACCTCGGCGCCACCACGGCGTTCTTCTATGGCTTCCGCGAGCGCGAGATGGTGCTCGATATCTTCGAGAAGACCTGCGGCGCACGTATGTCGATGAACTATAACGTGATCGGCGGTGTCATTGCCGACCTTCATCCTGATTTCGTAAAGGATGTGAAGCATTTCATCGAGATCATGCCTTCTCGTCTGAAGGAATATCATACAGTGTTCACCGGCAATATCATTGCTTGCAATCGTCTTAAGAAAGTGGGTCATCTCAGCAAAGAGGATGCAATCAACTACGCTATCACAGGCCCGAGCGGAAGAGGAAGCAACTGGAGCTGCGACTGCCGTAAGAAACATCCTTACAGCATTTATTCAGAACTTGACTTCGAGGAGGTTCTTCTCGACGGTTGTGATTCATATTCTCGCTATATGGTGAGAATGAAAGAGATAGAGCAGAGCTGCAAGATTCTCGCTCAGCTTGTCGACAACATTCCTGACGGAGATATCCGCGCACAGGTGCCTAAGGTGATCAAGCTTCCTGCCGGAAGATGGTATCAGCAGGTGGAGGCAAGTAGAGGCACATTCGGCGTCTACATTGAGTCAACAGGAGAAAAGACACCTTATCGTGTTCATTTCCAGAGTCCCTGCTTCAATCTTGTAGGTGTGATGAATCTATGTTGCACCGGATATATGATTGCCGACTTGATTACAATCGGTGCGGCGCTCGACTTCGTGATTCCGGATATTGACCGATAATATGCCGGAATTAAGAGTGTGTTTGGTTTTAACTTCGGTTAAGATTGGGAGTAATTTTTGAGTGATTTTACACTCTCGAAGAGGGAGTTTAGCGGGCTAAACGACCGATGAGAGAGTGGAAAAGTGCCAAAAAAGGCCTCACAAGAATAGCCGAAAGTGTCATAAAATCCTTAAACACATAAAACGTGTTAAATCCAAACACACTCTAAGGGAAAGAGAAAATTAAAACAACAATAACACCAGAAACAACAACAACTGACATGTTTAATTTTGGCAATTGGCTATCGGCTTTCAACGACCTGTTGATGGGAACAGGGATGGCGGAATGGCTTGTAGTGCTTATAGAGTGTGTTCTGATAGGTGTCGGCGTGCTGCTGATGTACACAGTGCTCGCGCTATTCTATATTATATATGAGCGCAAGCTTTGTGCGTGGTTCCAATGCCGACTCGGACCGATGCGAGTTGGTAAATGGGGCTTGTTGCAAGTGTTTGCGGATATGTTCAAGATTCTTATCAAGGAGCTTATCAGCCTTAAGGGAACAGACCGCTTCCTCTTTAAGCTTGCCCCCTACATTGTAATCACATCGTCCGTTGTAATGCTCGCATGTCTTCCATGGGGTAACGGATTGCAGATAATCGATTGGAACATAGGTATATTCTTTATCCTTGCTGTTTCTTCAGTGGGTGTGCTCGGTATTCTTCTTGCCGGATGGTCAAGTAACAACAAATATACACTTATCGGTGCGATGCGAAGCGGCGCCCAGATGGTAAGTTATGAGCTGTCTCTTGGACTTGCGATAATAACAATTGTTGTTTTCGCAGGCACAATGAATGTCGGAGAGCTTGTACAGCAGCAGGAGAGCGCATGGTTTATCTTCCGTGGCCATATCCCCGCTATAATCGCATTTATCATCTATGTGATTGCAGCTACAGCCGAGACCAACCGTGGTCCGTTCGACCTTCCCGAGGCAGAGCATGAGCTTACCGCAGGTTATCACACAGAGTATTCCGGTATCCATTTCGGATTCTTCTATCTTGCCGAGTATCTGAATCTTTTCATTGTTTCAGGAATAGCATCTCTTATGTTCCTTGGAGGCTGGATGCCGCTCCACATTCCCGGATGGGACGGATTCAACCATGTTATGGACTACATTCCCTCTATCATCTGGTTTATCCTTAAAGCTTTCTTTGTATCATATATTATCATATGGTTCAAGTGGACATTCCCTCGTGTGAGAATCGACCAGATGCTTTCATTCGAATGGAAATACCTTATGCCTTTCTCTCTCGCCAACCTCGTATTGATGGCAGTATTTGTGGCTTTGGGATGGCATTTCTAATAAATCTGCAACAGCAGGTAAAGTAGTTGTTCAGATTAAAAGATTCTCATTTGAACAGCCGCTTACAACTAAACGAATTACAACATAACAACAGCATAAAAGAGCAAAAGAGATATGAGCACACAGTATGGAACAGTGACTCAGGTAATCGGACCGGTGATCGACGTGTCGTTTGAAGGAGGCAAGGATGCGATTCCCCCGATTTACTCCGCTTTGAAAGTGAAGCGTGACAACGGAGAGGAGTTGATTCTCGAAGTTGAACAGCACATTGGTGAAGATGTGGTGAGATGTGTCGCCATGGAGAGTACCGACGGTTTGCGTCGTGGAGTTCAGGTAGAGAACCTCGGACATCCTATTTCGGTGCCTACCGGAAATCAGATCAAGGGACGTCTGCTTAATGTAATCGGTGACGCCATCGACCACCTTCCGGAGCTTGAACGTGAGAACCTACGTTCTATCCATCAGCCGGCACCCGCCTTCGACGACCTTGCCATCTCTACAGAGATCCTGTATACAGGTATCAAGGTGATCGACCTTCTTGAACCTTATTCCAAGGGTGGTAAAATCGGTTTGTTCGGTGGTGCCGGTGTAGGTAAGACTGTGCTTATCATGGAGCTTATCAACAATATTGCCAAAGGACATAACGGTTTCTCTGTCTTTACCGGTGTAGGCGAGCGTACTCGTGAGGGTAACGACCTTCTTCGTGAGATGATCGAGAGCGGTGTAATCAAATATGGCGACAAGTTTAAGGAGGATATGGCCAAAGGTGGCTGGAATCTTAACGATGTCGACATGAAGTCGGTGAACAATTCTCAGGCTACACTCGTGTTCGGACAGATGAATGAGCCCCCGGGGGCACGTCTTCGTGTGGCTCTTTCCGGTTTGACAGTTGCTGAGCAGTTCCGTGATCTTGATGGTGGAGGTAAAGAGATCCTTCTCTTCATCGACAACATCTTCCGTTTCACACAGGCCGGTAGTGAGGTGTCTGCGTTGCTTGGACGTATGCCTTCAGCGGTAGGTTATCAGCCTACTCTTGCATCTGAGATGGGTATGCTTCAGGAGCGAATCACATCTACAAAGCAGGGTAGTATTACATCCGTACAGGCTATCTATGTGCCTGCCGACGACTTGACCGACCCCGCTCCTGCCACAACATTCAGCTTCCTTGACGCCACAACAGTGTTGAGCCGTAAGATTGCCGAGCTTGGTATCTATCCGGCCGTGGATCCCCTTGAGTCAACTTCACGTATCCTCGACCCCAACATCATCGGCGAAGAGCATTACAATGTGGCTCAGGCAGTGAAGCAGCTTCTTCAGAAATACAACGAGTTGCAGGATATCATTGCAATCCTCGGTGTTGACGAGCTTAGTGATGAAGATAAACTTGTTGTTGCCCGTGCACGTCGTGCACAGCGTTATCTGTCACAACCGTTCCATGTTGCCGAGCAGTTTACCGGTCTGCCTGGTGTGATGGTGCCTCTTGCAGAGACAATCCGTGGTTTCAAGATGATTCTTACAGGAGAGCTTGACCAATATCCGGAGCAGGCATTCCTTAATGTTGGTACAATCGACGATGCCATAGCCAAGGGTAAGAAGATGCTTGAGGATGTGAAATAAGAAAAGTTAATAATCAACAGAATACATATTTCTACAGAGATGATACTTGAAGTGATTTCATCCCATAAGAGGGTGTTCAAAGGAGAGGCTGAGGTGGTTACACTGCCCGGTGTGCTTGGATCGTTTACTGTTCTTAAAAACCATGCCTCGCTCATATCCGTGCTTACTCCCGGTAAGATCGTTTACCGACAGACCATGAATTCTGAGAAGCATGGCATCGACATAGACGGAGGAATTGTCGATGTGGACAATAATGTTATTTCTGTTTGTGTCTATTAAAACAGGATATCTCCCGTTCAGGAATAGACATGAAATTTCAAACGGTAAGGCTTCCTTACTGTGAGAAAAGATTCACATTCTTCAATAACGAGCAAATGACTAAGAAATTAATCTTGATATTGTGCATGCTTGTCGGCATCTTCGTCATGCCGTCGAAAGTTCTGGCCTCAGGGTCGGGACATGGCGGTGGCGAAGAGGGGCTTGATGTCAAGGAGGTGATATTTCATCACCTTGGCGATGGCTATGGCTGGGAAGTTCCATTCGCACATGTGTATCGAATTCCGTTGCCTGTGATTGTAAGGGCTGAGGATGGAAGCTGGCATTGCTTCTCATCGGGCAAACTTACAGAGGTAGAGGTGATAAAAGATGAGGCTACCGGAAAGGAGAAAAAGGAACTTGTTCCGGTGGTGCATACTATTGAGAAGAACGGCAAGACATATCGTTTTGTGATTGCTCATGTGAGCACACATGCCAACAAAGTGGTGGAGATTTTCGAGCCGACTTCTCAAGATGAGGCAGTGATAGCTGAGAAACTTGCTGAGGCTAAGAAAGCATCAGATGTGGATTCCGGCGCTCCTGTAATAGATGGATATGTTTATGTGGATGGTAAATATTACCGTGAATACCGCACATTTGATATCAGCATAACAAAGAATGTGGCAGCGTTGTTCATATCCACTATCGTCGTTACAATGATGGTGATTGGTCTTGCACGTTTCTACACCCGTAAGGGTATGCGTGCACCCCGCAAGGGTATGGGCTTCATGGAGCTTCTTGTGGATTTTATCTATACAGGAGTTGTAAAGGGATCTTTAGGCAGCAAGGCACCCAAATACGCGCCTTACTTGCTTACATGTTTCTTCTTTATACTTGTGATGAACCTTCTCGGACTGATTGTGATATTCCCCGGAGGTGCGAATCTTACAGGTAATATAGCTGTTACGCTTGTGCTTGCTGTGCTTACATTTGTTGTTACCAACATCAATGGCACAAAGCATTATTGGAAAGAGATCTTCTGGCCGGATGTTCCAATCTGGTTGAAGTGTCCGCTTCCGATCATGCAGGTGATCGAAATTTTCGGTATCTTTACAAAGCCGGCCGCATTGTGTGTGCGTTTGTTTGCAAATATGATGGGTGGTCACATGATTGTGATTACATTGACTCTTCTGATTTTCATATTCGCAGCGTTTGGCGCGGCGGCAGCCGGTGGATCAGTGGTGATATCCGTATTGTTCTCTCTCTTTATGCTTGCTCTTGATGTGCTTGTAAGTTTCATCCAGGCATATGTGTTTACAATGCTTTCAGCGATCTTCATCTCAATGTCTGTGACAGGTGAACACCACGATTCAAAGGAACATGCGGCAGAGGAGAAAGATGTGGAGGTATCAGAAAAAATGGATGATCCTCTTGCAGCTGTTTCCGGAGTAGAGAAATAATAACAGTAAAGGATATGGTTTGGGGAAAACCATAGAGGATTGGATAAAGGGAACAACAAAGAAATAAATACAATAACAATTAATAAAAAACAACAGGATTATGTTATCAACAATTTTGGCAGAAGTGGCTAATTTACAGCCCGTAGCATCTTTAGGCGCAGCATTGGGCGCAGGTCTCGCAACAATCGCTGCAGGTATCGGTATCGGTAAGATCGGTTCTTCAGCAATGGACGCTATCGCACGTCAGCCTGAGGCAGCCAACGACATCCGTTCAAACATGATTGTGATTGCCGCTCTTATCGAGGGTGTTGCCTTGTTCGCAGTGATTGTATCAGCACTCGCAATCTTCATTAAGTAAACCACGTATCGCACTTTAACACAACACGTAGATGGAATTATTCACGCCGGATTTTGGATTGGTGTTCTGGATGTTTGCAGCATTCCTGATCCTCTTCCTTGTATTGGCTAAGTTTGGCTGGCCCGTAATCATGAAAAATATTGAGAAGCGTGCCGACACAATCGACAAGGGAGTTGAGTATGCACACCAGGCCAAAGAACAGCTTGACAATGCCCGTGCCGAAGCAGCAAAATATATGGAAGAGGCCCAGGCGAAGCAGGCTGAAATGTTGCGTGACGCGGCAAAAATGAAATCACAGATCATCGAGGAGGCCAAACAGCAGGCCGGAGTCGAGGCTCAAAAAGTGATGGATGCCGCGAAAGTGTCGATTGAACAGTCACGCAAAGAAGCTGAGCTTCAGTTTAGAAACGAAGTCAGTAAGTTCTCGATCGAGATTGCTGAGAAGATGGTGCGTCACCAGCTTCAGGACGATAAATCTCAGCAAGTGCTTGTAGACAAATTATTGAATGAAATAGAGAAAAACTAATCGGAAATGGTAGATGGTCTGATACCGCGGCGCTATGCCAAGGCATTATATAAATTTGCCCTTGAGAAGGGCACTGTTCAGAAGGTTTACGACTGTATGAAGGTGGTGATTGAATCCTTTCAGTCAAATCCGGATCTTCAGAAAGTGTTGACGAATCCTCATGTATCGGCCGACGACAAGAAGAAATTGTTGGAGACTGCGGCAGGTGCAGCGGCTGATGATGTCTATCGCCGTTTTGTTTGGCTCGTTTTAGAGCACGACAGAGAGGACTTCTTTTATCTTATTGCCCTGTCATATAGAGACATTTATCGCACAGCCAATAAGATATCACAGGTAAAGATCACCACAGCCGCGCAGATGGGCGAGGCAGAACTTGAACGGCTGCGTGCTGTGGTGTCAAATGCTTTCCCCGACCGTAAGCTTGAATTCAGCTACGGCGTGGATAAGAATCTGATAGGAGGATTTGTCATTGATGTGGATTCCACACGTATGGACGCCTCTCTGAGCAATGAACTGGAACAAATTCGACAAAACATAATTAGAAGCAAATAAAAGAGATGCTTAATCCCAGCGAAATATCAGATGTTCTCAAGCAACAGCTTGAGGATGTCAATTCGAAAGTTAATTTTGAGGAAGTTGGCACCGTGTTGGAAGTGGGCGATGGAGTTGCCCATGTCTATGGCCTTGAAAATGTAAAGAGTAATGAGCTCGTTGAGTTCGAGAATGGAGTGAAGGGTGTGGCTCTTAACCTTGAGGAGAGCAACGTCGGTGTCATTCTGCTCGATAAGGTTGACACAGTGACCGAAAATATGTCTGTACGTCGTACGGGAGAGATCGCATCAATCGCCGTAGGCGAGGGCTTGCTCGGACGTGTCATCAACATTCTTGGACAGCCCATAGATGGCAATGGCCCTATAGACGGTGAGCTTCTTAGAATGCCTTTGGAACGTAAGGCACCGGGAGTAATCTTCCGTCAGCCTGTTACACAGCCTCTTCAGACTGGTATCAAGGCTGTCGATGCCATGATTCCTATTGGTCGCGGACAGCGTGAGCTTATTATCGGCGACCGTCAGATTGGTAAGACCGCGATTGCGCTCGATACAATCATCAATCAGCGTCAGGATTATCTTGATGGTAAACCAGTATATTGCATATATGTTGCAATCGGACAGAAGGCGTCAACTGTTGCGGCTGTGTACAACACGCTCAAAGAACATGGAGCGATGGAATATACAACCATTGTAGCTGCTACAGCATCTGACTCCGCATCCATGAGATATTATGCTCCTTTCGCAGGCGTTGCGATCGGAGAATACTTCCGCGATACAGGCCGCGATGCATTGATTGTTTATGATGATTTGTCAAAACAGGCTGTGGCTTATCGTGAGATTTCACTTATTTTGAAACGTCCTTCAGGTCGTGAGGCATATCCGGGTGATATCTTCTACCTTCACTCACGTCTCCTCGAACGCGCTGCAAAAATCATCGACAACCAGCAGGTAGCTTCTTCTATGAACGACCTTCCCGAGGTGTTGAAGCCTATCGTTAAGGGTGGTGGTTCATTGACAGCTCTTCCCATTATCGAGACTCAGGCGGGCGACGTTTCAGCATATATCCCCACCAATGTAATTTCTATTACAGATGGTCAGATTTTCTTGGAGACAAGCTTGTTCAACCAGGGTATACGTCCCGCTATCAACGTAGGTATCTCTGTATCACGTGTGGGTGGTAACGCTCAGGTGAAGGCTATGAAGAAAGTGGCCGGTACGCTTAAGATCGCACAGGCACAGTTCCGCGAGCTTGAATCATTTACCAAATTCGGTGGCGACATCGACCCGGTTACAGCCAAGGTGATCGACCGTGGACGTAAAAACCAGACACTTCTCATTCAGCCCCAGTATCAGCCGTGGCCTGTAGAGAATGAGATTGCAGTTATTTTCTGCGGTGTGAACGGTTTGCTTGAGAATGTACCCCTTGAGAGTGTCAAGGAATTTGAGCAGCAGTTCATCCAGCTGTTGAAGGCACGCTATCAGAAAGAGGTGCTTGATCAGCTTCGTCAGGGAATCCTAAATGATGACATTTCACAGAAACTCACACAGTGTGCCAAAGAAGTTGGTGCGGGTTTCATGAAGAAATAAAAAAAACTTAAAACGAACGCGACTTAATGGCAACCTTAAGGGAATTAAAGACGAGACTCGGCTCAGTGGCTTCGAGTGAGAAAATCACCGGCGCCATGAAAATGATTTCTTCTGCAAAAGTGCATAAGTTGGAAGGTGAGCTGCGCGAGCTTGTGCCTTACAAGAGCCAGCTTCAGCGGATAATGGCGCATATCCTTGCCACAGGAGAAGAGTTTGATTCGGCATTGATCCAGCCTCGCGATGTGAAGCGGATCGCTGTTGTGGTATACGGTAGCGACGATGGATTGTGCGGAGCATATAACATTAATATCTTCAAATATTTTCTGGGTGTTCTCTCCCGTCTTCGTGAAAAATATGGCGAGAGGGTGGAGATTGAAGTGCATCCTGTCGGTAAGAAAATGGAACGACCGGTGCGTAAGCTTGAAGAGCGTGGCATAAAGGTTGTGACCACACCTGGAATCGACTCCAAGATGGGGGGTGAAAAAGTGAACGAGTTCACACATTCTCTGCGGAAGAGATTCCTTAACGGTGAGGTAGACCTTGTAGAGGTTGTCTATATGAAGTATCATTCGATGAGTCGTCAACGCGCTACGGAGGAACAGTTGTTTCCTGTCACCGAAGAGTCTTTGGCTGAGCAGAATGTATCATCCGGCAGCAGGAAGGCTCACGAAAAGGAGATAGAGGAGGAAAACAAGCTATATCTGTTTGAGCCAGATGCCAACACTATCTTCGACACTGTGCTTCCGATGTTTGTTCTGTCGGCTATGCAGGGCATAACCATTCAGAACCGTGCCTCGGAGCAGGCCGCACGTGTGATGGCAATGCAGAGTGCCAACGACAATGCCCAGAAATTGTTGGAGACACTGCGTATTGAGTTTAACAAGCTGCGTCAGCAGAGCATCACTACAGAATTGCTCGATATAGTTGGCGGGCAGGCACAGAGATAATGAAGTGTGAAAGGACACTTCTAAAATTGAACTAACCGATGAGTAATATAAAAGAATATTTTTCCTCAGTAGGGAAGGGCATAAAAAGTCTTGTGAGCGGTATGGCAGTTACCGGTAAGGAATTTGTCACACCTAAGGTCACAGAGTGTTATCCCGAAAACAGAAAAGAGCTTCAGATATCCGATCGATTCAGAGCTGAGCTTACTCTGAAGTATGATGCCGCAGGACATCATAAATGTATCGGATGCGGAATATGCCAGATGAATTGTCCTAACGGAACAATTCAACTCACCACCAAGATGGTTGAACTTGCCTGATGGCAAAAAAAACGCAAGCTTGACAAATATATGTACGACCTTGGAAGCTGCACATTCTGTATGCTTTGCGTCACAACATGTCCGCAGGATGCTCTTGAATTCAGCAATGATTTCGAGCAGGCTGTATTCACACGCGATAAGCTTGTAAAACAGCTCAACTATCGTCCGGAACCTGCCGGAGAACCTGAACCCCCGAAAAAACCGGCTATTGATCCGGCTGAGCTTGCCCGCATCAAGGCTGAGGCTTTGAAAAAGCTTGAGGCCAAGAAGGCAGCCGAGGCTGCTGCCAAGGGAGCTGAAGAGGGTAAATAGTTGACACATCAGAAACGAAAACCAACAATATAATGGATTCAGTAGCTAATATAATTCTGTATTTTGTAGTAGCCCTGGTTGTGGTGATTTTTTCAGTCATGACCGTTACGACACGCAAGATATTGAGAGCTGCGACCTATCTTCTTTTTGTGTTGATAGGCACCTCGATATTCTATTTTCAGCTCGGCTACCAATTTCTGGGAGCCGTTCAGATAGCAGTGTATGCGGGCGGCATCATGGTGTTGTTTGTGTTTGCGATCTTGCTTACACATCACCCCGATGCTGAGGAGAGATTGTTAAAGAGCCACCGCCGTGTAGTAGGAGGATGTGTCTCTGTTGCCGGAGCAGTCTTGCTCATTCTCGCCCTGTTTAACATGCCTCTTCTCAATGGAGAGTCGTTGCAGGCTTGTCTTGCCGCAGGAAAAGAGATCACCATGCACGATATAGGGCATGCGTTTATCGGCACAGACCGTTTCCAGTATCTGTTGCCCTTCGAGGCAGTGAGTGTGCTGTTGCTTTCATGTATAATCGGTGGCGTTGTAGTCGCCCGTAAAAGATAAATGATATGGATTTAAGCATGTTGTGGTATCTGGTGCCGAGTGTGATTATGTTCGCATGCGGTGTCTACGGGTTTGTCACCCGAAAAAATATGATTGCAATGCTTGTGTCGCTTGAGTTGATTCTCAATTCAGCCGACCTGAATTTTGTGATTTTCAACCGTTTCCTTTTCCCCGGTTCGATGGAAGGAATGGTATTCACATTGTTTGCCATTGCGATAGCGGCTGCCGAGACTTCGATTGCCATTGCCATTATTGTCAATATCTATCGGGCTCTTGGAAGCACAGCGATTAACGAAGTAAAACAAATGAGATTCTAAGATATGGACATTACACTTCCAATATTGATTTTGGCGATTCCTATCACGATGTTCCTGATCTTGGGACTCACCGGAATGAAGATGTCGCACAAGATGGCCGGTGTTCTCGGCATTCTTGGTATGGGAACTACTATGGTGATTGCCTATACAGTGGCTTTCACTTATTTCTTCAGCGGCAATCCTGAATTTATTTTAGATGGAATCAGACAGCAATTCCAGGTATTCGATGTCACATGGCTCGCATTTACCGAGCGACTTGTGGTGAAGATCGGATTTATTCTCGACCCGATATGTGCCATGATGCTTGTTGTGATCACAACAATCTCTTTCATGGTTCATCTATATAGCTGGGGCTATATGGAAGGAGAGGAAGGATTCCAGCGTTACTATGCGTTTCTATCTCTCTTTACATTCTCAATGCTTGGTCTTGTAGTGGCTACCAACATTTTCCAGATGTATATATTCTGGGAGCTTGTGGGTGTGTCATCTTATCTGTTGATCGGCTTCTATTACAAGTTGCCTTCAGCAGTGTCAGCATCAAAGAAAGCGTTTATCGTAACGCGTTTTGCCGACCTCGGTATGTTGATCGGTATTCTGATCTTGACATACTATATGCCTACATTCAACTTCATTGAGCTTACAAGCAATCCTCAGATGGTGCTCGCTTCTACAGGTGGCGCTATGTTTATGGGAGGATCAGTGCTTACATGGGCAATGGTATTGATATTCACAGGAGGTATGGGTAAGTCAGCAATGATGCCGTTGCATATCTGGCTTCCTGATGCGATGGAGGGTCCGACACCTGTTTCAGCACTTATCCACGCTGCTACGATGGTTGTTGCCGGTGTTTACCTTGTAGCGAGAATGTTCCCGTTGTTCTGTGTTGTTGATGCTTCAATGACATTCATCTGTTGTGTAGGTGCCATCACAGCTTTCTATGCAGCGGTGGTTGCATGTGCGCAGGTCGACATCAAGCGTATTCTTGCGTTCTCCACTATTTCACAGATTGCCTTCATGATGGTGTCTCTTGGCGTAGCATATGATCAGCCCGGACAGGGATTGGGTTATATGGCCGGTATGTTCCATCTTTTCACACACGCTATGTTCAAGGCGTTGTTGTTCCTCTGCGCCGGATCTCTTATCCATGCAGTTCACAGCAACAATTACACAGCGATGGGTGGTCTACGCAAATATATGCCGATCACTCACTGGACATTCCTTATCGGATGTCTTGCGATCGCAGGTATCTATCCCTTCTCAGGATTCTTCTCAAAAGATGAGATGCTTGCTGCAATGTTCAACCGCACTGGTTCTGGGGCGCATGGATGACAATGGTAGCCGGTCTTACAGCTTTCTATATGTTCCGAATGTATTTCCTCGTGTTCTGGTGGGAAGAGAATCCTCATTACAAAGAGCACAAGCCTCACGATGCACCTTGGCAGATGTCGTTGCCTTTGATTATCCTTTCATTGGTGACATGTGTAGCCGGATTCATACCCTTTGGAGAATTTGTAACATACGATGGAGCTCCCTATCACATCCATATAGAGGCATCTGTTGCAGCTACAAGTTTGACTGTAGCGGTTCTTTGCATTGCACTTGCATATGTGATGTATCACAAGAAGAATTCACTTCCCGACAAAATCGCTTCTATCTGGCCCGGCCTATGGACAGCGGCCAACCGCAGATTCTATTGGGATGAGATCTATATGTTCATCACCCACAAGATTATTTTCAACATAGTATGCCGCAGTATAGCATGGTTTGACCGTCATGTTATCGATGCTACTATGGATGGAATGGCTTATGTGACACAATTTGCCTCAGAGAAGATCAAAGGCTTCCAGAGTGGAAATGTACAGGCATATGTGCTTTGGTATTTCCTCGGAGCAGTGCTTCTTGCGGCAATTACATGGATATGCATTTTATAATCTAAAGGCTTCGCCTGCCATACGGCATAGTATGGCAGGAAATGCAACAAAACAACAGTTCAGAATATGTTATTTGATAATTTCTTAATCTGGTTTGTAGTCGTGCCGGTAATAATGCTGGCCGGACTCGGTGTCTGCACCAACCGGAGTATGAACGCAATCCGTGCGGTGATGGTAGTCGGATCTACAGTGCTGCTGGCAATGTCCATCTGGCTATGTGTGGATTTCCTTAATTTGCGTGCCGCCGGAGATACATCCGAAATGCTCTTTACCGGAAGCTGGATGTGGTATGCGCCGTTGAATATTCATTTGGCGGTAGGTGTTGACGGTATTTCCGTACTCATGCTTATGCTTTCTTCGATTATCGTTTTGCCGGAACATTCGCATCATGGAAAATCGATCCGCTTCCCAAGAATTTCTTCCTCTGGTTTACACTGCTTTCAACCGGTGTGTTCGGATTCTTTATCTCGATAGATATGTTCACGATGTTCATGTTCTATGAGGTGGCATTGATTCCGATGTATCTTCTGATTGGTTTCTGGGGTACAGGTAGAAAGGAATATTCAGCCATGAAGCTTACATTGATGCTTATGGGTGGCTCGGCGTTCCTTATGCTTGGTCTTCTCGGAATTTACTGGCACAGCGCGCCCGAGGGTGGCAATCTTACATGGAATATCCTTGAAATCTCAAAACAAGCCAATATCGATCCAACATGGCAGAATCTATTGTTCTGCTGCACATTTGTAGGATTCGGCGTTTTGGGAGCTATGTTCCCGTTCCACACATGGAGTCCTGACGGTCACGCTTGTGCGCCGACTGCGGTGTCAATGCTTCATGCAGGTGTGCTTATGAAACTTGGTGGTTACGGATGCTTCCGCATCGCCATCTATCTTCTTCCGTCCGGCTGCCAATGAACTTGCATGGATCTTCATCATCCTGACAGGTATCAGTGTTGTCTATGGTGCATTCTCTGCATGTGTTCAGACCGACCTCAAATACATCAATGCCTATTCCTCAGTGTCACACTGCGGCATGGTGCTCTTCGCGCTCCTGATGCTCAATCAGACAGCTATGACAGGAGGTATCCTCCAGATGTTGTCGCATGGTTTGATGACAGCTTTGTTCTTCGCCCTTATCGGTATGATCTACGGAAGAACCCACACAAGAGATATTCGTCAGATGGGTGGATTGATGAGAATAATGCCATATCTTGGCGTATGCTACATGATTGCCGGTTTCGCATCATTAGGATTGCCTGGTCTTTCAGGATTCGTTGCTGAGATGACAATATTCTTTGGTTCATTCCAGGAGTCAGATACATTCCACAGAGTGTTTGTGATTCTTGCCACAACATCAATTGTCACCACAGCCGTGTATATCTTGCGCGTGGTAGGCAAATTGTTGCTTGGTCCTGTGCAGGATGATCATCATCTGTCGCTTACAGATGCAACCTGGTATGAACGTTTTGCTACAGTGACTCTGATTGTATGTATTGCAGGAATCGGATGTTTCCCCAACTGGATCAACGAAGCAATCAACAGCAGTTTCACACCTATCGTCAATGCTTTGGCAGCCGCGATCTGATAAAAAGAGTCTAAAACAACAAAGCAACAATATCAGATATGGATTATTCACAATTTGGGGCCATGATCCCCGAACTTATAATATTGGGATTGTTTATTCTTGTTTTTCTCGTTGATGTATTCACCAACGATAATGGCAAGAAGATCCTTACTCCGTTTACATTGGTGCTCTTCGGACTTGCAACAGTAGGCATGTGGTTTGTGCCTTCATGCGGAGAAGAGGTATTCGGAGGAATGTATGTAAATACTCCGGCATGCAACGCTATGAAAGCTATCCTGAATGTGGGTGTGTTTATTGTATTGCTTCAGTCGGCTAAATGGGTAGAGAGTGATGAGGTTGTAATCAGAAAAGGAGAGTTTTATGAGCTTCTGCTTGTAACGCTTTTCGGTATGTATCTGATGATTTCAGCACGTCATTTCCTTCTCTTCATCATTGGTCTTGAATCAGCGTCTCTGCCTCTTGCAGCAATGGTGGCATTCAACAAGAAGCGTTACGAGAGCCACGAGGCAGCTATCAAATATATCCTTACAGCTGTATTCTCTTCAGCTGTTTTGATGATGGGTCTCTCATTCGTGTATGCTCTTTCAGGAGGTTCGTTGTATTTCCAGGATATCGCGCTTTCAATTGCATCAGGCAATATGAGCGGCCTGTTGATCGCAGCGCTTACGTTTGTAATCGCGGGTATCGGATTCAAGCTTTCTCTTGTTCCCTTCCATCTCTGGACAGCCGATGTATATCAGGGTGCCCCGACAGCAGTGACAAGCTATCTTTCAGTAATCTCCAAGGGAGCTGCGGCTTTTGCCTTCCTGGTGATTTTCGTTCAGGTGTTTGGAGCTGTCTACAGTGCTGCTTGGGAATGGATGCTTTACGCTGTTATCATTGTCACAATCACAGTCGGCAACCTTTTTGCCATCCGTCAGAAAAACATGAAGCGGTTCATGGCCTTCTCCTCAATTTCACAGGCCGGATACATCATGCTTGGTGTGATTGCAAACAATGAGCTTGGTCTTGCTTCATTGATGTATTACATCCTTGTATACGTTGTGAGCAACCTTGGAGCATTTGCCGTAATAAGCGCTATCGAGAACAAGACAGGCTATGTGAACATGGATGATTACAATGGTTTGCATAAAACCAATTCATGGCTCTCTTTCGCCATGACATTGTCAATGTTCTCATTGGCCGGTATTCCTCCCTTTGCAGGATTCTTCAGCAAGATACTTATCTTCAACTCCGTTACATCAACAAATAGCATGGCATTGTATATGCTTGTGCTGATCGCATTGATCAATACAATCATATCATTGTATTATTATCTGTTGGTTGTGAAGGCTATGTGGATTTCAGCTGACGAACCTAAGATTGAGACATTCAGAAGCGGATGCGGCGAGAGACTCGCAATGTGGCTCTGTGTTGCAGGCATCATCTTCTTCGGTCTTGTATCATGCATCTATCAGTATTGCTTTGATGCCGCATCATTCGATTATGCTTTGATCAGTGTAAAGGATGCTGTTCAGGTATATGTGGAGCAGATCGTGAATGTAGTTGCATAAAAAGCATCTGTATATACAAAAAAAGAGGTATGGAAATTTTCCATGCCTCTTTTTTTGTATGATGTATCGAATGAAAAAAAGTGGCAGATATACGTTTCGCAAGGAGGATAAAGCTTATGAAGATGAGTTAACATAACGATTTTGAATAATTTATAATTAGCAGCTATAAATATAGTTGGATTATGATTCATTATAAAAAATGAGATTGATTAAATAAGTAAGAACATGTATTTTTATAGAAAATAAGTATTGCTTTTATAAAAAAAAAGATTTAATTTTGTTTGACAACGGAATGAAAAAACACTGTTGAATTTTAAATCGGCGCTTTCCTTCTTTGGGATAGTCTTAAATTAAATTGCGAGAAGATGAAACTAAAAGAAATACTGAACACTATAAAAGTGCTTCCTGAAGCATCTTACAGAAAGATAGAGGCTCTTACGGATCGCCGTAGAGTGAAGAAATGGGAACGTATCATCCATCAGGATTGCCGTTGCAATACAATAATTTTTCTTGCAAAGGGTATATTCCGTTTTTGCTTTGTAAGAAATGGAAAGGAGCGTACAATCGCCTTTGCTGCTGATGGAGATGTTTTCACATCCGTACATTCATACTTTTGCGGACAGCCTTCTGTTTACTCATATGAGGCAATCGTTGACTCTGAGATATACATGATGAATATTTCAGACTTAAAAGAGCTTGTTGCTGAGGACCAGGCAATTTCTGATTGGCTTATGACATTGCTTCTTGAGCAATTGCGTGTGCTTGAGAAGAAGAGCGTATTGTTTGGCACATTGAATGCCACAGAGCGCTACAAGACATTTGTGCTCAACCGTTCGGATGTATTCAAATACGTCCCTTCAAAGTATATAGCACAGTATCTTGACATCGCTCCTGAAACCCTCAGCAGGCTTCAGTCGATCATCCTTAAAGGGGATAAGGAAAAGAAAGTGCCTGGAACAAAGAAAGCCGACAAGATTGCCAAGGCCGCTGACGAGCATCGCAGATCCAACACCATAGATCAATTCTGATATTCCGTTTGATAATTCAGAAAGGATAGGGTCGGGATTTTTGATTCATGAGGGTAAAAACAATTACGCTGCCGGTGAAACCGGCAGCGTAATTGTTTTTTGCGTATTCAAATAAATTCGTCAGGAGGTAACGGATATATGAATTATTTTTTTGATGCTCTACGTCCACGTGTGGGTTTTGCAGTTTTCTTTTCAGGAAGTTCTGCATTTTCCTCTACCACCAAAGGATTCTCGACAGCAGTCATATTCTGGCGCAAGGTCTGATTCTCCTTTTTGAGAGCATTTATCTCCGAAGCCTGGTTGCGAATTGTAAGCAGCAGGGAATTCAATTCCTCATTGTCGATCGACTCAGGATATTGCTCTTCAACCCTCACAAGGAAATCGGCAAGCACATTCATATAATTTGTGAATGCAGAGAAAGGAGAATCATATGGAGAGAATGCAGCGTGAGCCGCACCATCCTTCATATTCTTTGTCGACATATAGTAGAAATGGTCAGCGCTTGTAAGATAAGCCCAATCCTGTTTCAGGCGACGGTCGTCGCAAAGGCTTACCCTCTCAGCAGCTCCATAAAGCTTTCCCAATGCCTCTCTCTGCATTATATTACCCTTCCATGCTGAAACGTCTCTTGCCTCATCTATATCGGAAATAGGATAGGGTATTGAGAGCTCCGCAATCGGATTGATATGTTCGGCAACTTCTGAAGGAGTTGAGAAAGAGATATCATTTCTCTTCGCAAAATAGGGGAGAGCCTTCACAAACTCAAAGATGCCGGTGTTGGCAGGAATGAAAGATCCGAATGTGTCCATGCTGAAGTATAGATTCACCACTTGTTCCTCCTTCGGAAGCGCAGCGATCCAGTCGATATATTTGTCGGCTGTAAGCGGATATTCCTCCCATTCATGATTGTTGAACCTCATGGATATATCCTCAGCGAGCTTGTCATTGGTGAGGAGAAGCTTCAAAGAGGGAGCTGAGGCAGCACGGTAAAGATAGTTGGGCGATTTCCATCCAAGGATATGCTTTGCACCGTCTGTGAGGCATGTGCGGAACCCCATTCTTGAAATAAGCATTGCAATCTCATCATCAAAAATCAATTCTGTATTGGCAAACACAGCTGTCTTTACTCCGAAAAGATTGAAGATGAGTTCCTGATGACGCTTCACTTCAAGCATGAACTCCTCGGGCGATTCAAGAGATGCAAGAGAGTGGGAATATGGGCTTGCAAGAATCTCCACACAACCTGTGTCTACAAGTTTATGCAGAAGATCAATGAAGTCGGGCACATATATCTGGAGCTGCTCGATTGCAGTTCCTGATATTGAGATAGCGCATTTGAAAGATTTTCCGTTCTCCTCGATCATTTTAAGAAGAGTGTTGGCAAAAGGGATGTAGCTTTGGGCGGCCACACGGCTGACAATCTCGTCGTTGGCGAAATCATCGAAATAGTAATGGTCATTGCCGATATCGAAAAAACGATATCTTTTCAGACGGTAAGGCTGGTGTATTTTGAAATATAGACAAATAGATTTCATATCATTCATATTTTATTTCTCCGGAGAATCAATGAACCCGATGAATGTAATGGTCCACTATCTGACGAGCAGATGCATAGACACGGAGATAAGGTTTGTATTTAGAATTTTAATTATACTGGTCAATCACCTTCTTATAAATGTCGATCACTTTCTTTCCGGCTTTTTCCCATGTGATTCCTTTTATTTCCTCAATGCCATTGTCGCGCAGTGTGTCGTGAAGGGCAGGATTGGAAATTATGGAGTGCATGGCATCGGCCATGGCATCAATATCCCAATAATCGGTTTTGATCACATTTTCAAGAATTTCCGCGCATCCGCTCTGGTGAGAGATAATTGAAGGCACTCCCATTTCCATCGCTTCAAGAGGAGAAATACCAAAAGGCTCTGAAACGGAAGGCATCACATACACATCTGAATCGCGAAACATCTGATACACCTCATTTCCACGCAGGAAACCGGTGAAATGAAACTTGTCGGCGATATCACGTTTGGCAACGAGATTGATCATCTTCTGCTCCATATCGCCGCCACCGGCCATTACAAAGCGTACATTCTTGTTCTTCTGAAGAACTTTAGCAGCCGCCTCTACAAAATATTCCGGACCTTTCTGCATTGTGATACGTCCAAGAAAAGTCACCACTTTATCCTTCGCATCACGTTTCTTCAAATTCAACAGCTCATCCGACAAAGGAATCACGGCATTATGCACAGTGGTTACCTTCGCCGGGTCGATGCCATACTTGTCGATGACAGTGCGGCGAGTAAGATTGGAAACGGTAATGATATGATCGGCATTGTTCATTCCATCCTTCTCGATTCCGAACACAATCGGATTCGGCTTTCCACGGGAACGGTCGAATTCAGTGGCATGCACATGAATCACAAGAGGCTTTCCTGTCACATTCTTCGCATGTATTCCGGCAGGATAAGTGAGCCAGTCGTGTGAATGAATGATATCGCAAGGCACAGTGCGGGCAATCACACCTGCCACAATAGAATAATTGTTGATTTCCTCAAGGATATTGTCGGGATACCGACCGGAAAACTCAATGCATCCAAGATCGTTGAGTTTCAGATAATTGAAGTCGGCATATATATTTTCACGAAGACGGAAATACATATCGGGATCCATTACATTCCCGATTCTGGAATTCACATAGTCCCACGAAACATCTCTCCAGGCCATCGGAGTGTCGCTGGCACCGATGATATTTGCAAATCCTTTCTCTTCATCTCCATGAGGCTTTGGAATCACAAAGGATATCTCCATATCGCCATTGGCGTGTATGCCCTTGGCAAGTCCGTAGGAGGCGGTGCCGAGACCCCCGAGGATATGAGGCGGGAATTCCCATCCAAACATTAAAGCTTTCATCGTAAGTGTATTAAATTACAAGGATTCGAAATCAGAAGTCTGAAGCTTGCTCAGCTCCTTCACTTTGTTAATGGTCTGTAGGATCTGTCCTACATTTTTAGCCGTGCTTACAGCGCCGCGTCCTGTATAGGGAGGGTTGCCGTCAAATAGTTCTGAAAGAGAGCCGATACATCCTTCTGTCATCTCATCCTCGTATCCGATCAGCATACGCTCAATGAATGATAGCCCGCTAAGTCCGAACACCTTGAAATAAGCATTTGCATAAAATCCGAACAGCCATGGACGTGCCGGACCCTGATGCACCACATATTCCCTTTCCACAGGATTGCCGACATATGTGGGACGATAAGCCAGGCTCTTGGGACTCAGCGAACGCAACCCCTTGGGAGTAAGAAGTTCACGTGTGCAGAAATCAATCACCTTTTTACGCTGGCGTCTGTCGAGTGGCGAATAATCGAGACCTATGGCAATAGCCATGTTAGGGCGCACCTCAAGGTCGGAATAATCACCATCAACATAATCATATAGATAGCCATATCCATTAAGGAATTTTTCAACAAAAGAACTCTTTACAAGAGGCTCAATTTCTGAAAGACGTTCCTTAAGTCCTGAAGTATCCTCGCAGTTCTCGTAAAGAGAGAGGTAGAAGCGGATGGCATTATACCATAGCGCATTGAATTCAAGGATATATCCGGAGCGTGGGATGATAGGTTTGCCGTCAATGGAAGCTGAAAGCCATGTTACAGGATGGTCGGTTCCTTCGCTCGTAAGCAGCCCGTTTTCATTGTATGAGAGATTTTTCACCCTGTTTTCCAATATATCGGAAATCAGGCGGCCGAGAGTGGCGCCATATAAGCGTCTGCACTCATCAATCCCTCCCTTATGACGGAACTGCTGTATCGCCCATATTGTCCATAAGGGGATGTCGGGAAGGTCAATTTCCTGAATCACATTGTCTTTGACCCCATTGTCAATCCAATTACGCAGGGCATCTGCAAATGTCGACATTATGTCGTGATAGTCCTTGTCGTGATTGATTGCCAATGTGCATCCCGGAAGAGCTATCAGTTCATCGCGCGAGCGTACATTATACCATGGATAACCGGCCATGATATACATCCCGTTCTGATTTTTCAGATAAAACTGCTTTGCGGAATTTTTAAGGCAATTGTAGAAACTTGTGCGGCAGGTTCTTGTAGATAGCTCCTCATCATATGTATTGAGAAAATCTGCCGGATTACATTCAAAGGTTGACGCAGAGAAAATGATGGATTCCCCTTTCTTTATCGGGAGCTCGAAATATCCGGGCACCCAAAGGTCTTCCTTGTATGGGATTCCACGGTCACGGTCTTTATAATATTCAATCCCCTTATACCAATGTCCGTCATTGATCCATTCCACCTTCTTGCTAAACTGCATGTAGAGGTCGGGATAATTGGAGTAAAGAGAAGTAGAGATGCCGTTTTCCACAGTTTTTATATCCTTGTTGAGCACACTGTTCTCAATGCAAAGGTCGTTTGCATTTCTGAAGGCGAGAAAAGGACGGAAACGAAGAGTTGTCGGGGAGTGGGCCTCAACGAGTGTGTAGCGTATGAGAATCCTGTTTTGATGAGAGATGAACACCTTCTCTTTTTTAAGGATAACGCCTCCTACGCGATATGTGATGGAGGGAACGCTTTCGCAGTCGAACTCACGTATGTATTTATGCCCGTTCGGACTGAAAACATTGTTTTCATACTGATGCAGACCTAAATTGAACGAAGCGCCGTGCTGAATCACGCTCTCGTCGAGAGATGATAGCAAAACATGGGCGTTGTTATCCATTTCAGGGATAGGGATAACGAGCAGTCCATGTTGTTTGCGCGTGTTGCATCCTACGATAGTGGTGCAATGGTATGCACCGGCCTGGTTGGTGCGAAGCATCTCCTTGGGGAGACTTTGCTCCAGGTTTATCATCAGATTTTTGTCAAATTTGAGATAACTCATAAATGTGCAAACTCTAATAAGTTAATAAAAAAGGAAGCCACATGATGTAAAAATGCGACTAAACAAACATTCTTATTGAGTTTCAGATGATTGCCGGTTTGCAATTAGTGAAACAGATAGAACAATTGTTGAACGTAATCCGCAAAAGCTATTGACAGGAAATGAATTTTTTACCTGAAGATATGATATGTTCAGACACACTCTTAAAAATACTGTTAAGAGCTGATTACGGATCTCGTATGGTAGAAACTTAAAATGAGAAGAGAGAATATTTGATTCAAAAATAGGGTGAGCTTATATAAACTTTTCGCAAAAAAAATTTAGACAAGTTCGTTGGCTGATTCGCTGTTTAATGGTAAATATGCCAAATTCTCTGTCAGTGTGAACCCGTATGAACGGGTTGCTTTCTTGCAACTCTTGATAAGGTTCAGGCGAGTTCTATGAATAAATTTAGCATCAATTGAGGTCATGAGGGAGATTCGGTCGGTTTTTCACACTTAAATCATGCTAAATCTAAACATTTTATTTACAGAACAAATCTACAGATTAAATGTTTTATGTGTTTGCATGCACATCATGAACTCGTTTGAAACAAGCTCAGATAAATCATTCTGTGGAATTCGGTAGTAAAGTTACTAATAAAATTTAAATATTTCAGTATAAATCTTATAAATTGTATAAATTTAGTCGGATTTAAAAGTTTTATTAACTCGTTTAATGAATATTGAGAGTTCTTCCGGGCATTTCCCATGTCATACATCTGGAAAAGACAGTCCAATAGAGCTCTCAATATTTATCGATATTAATCTTAAAATGTGTTATTCCTTTTTCTGTTTGTCGATAGTTTCAGTGTATTCCTCGGCATCATGTTTAAGTATCTCCGAAATCTCTTCGGGACTCGGAATTTTCAAATCTTTCAGAAGAACCATGTCGAGAGAATTATAACATTCTGCCAGCGGAGTCTTCAGCTGCGAAAGCAGCCCGGCATATAATTCGTTGAAACGGGGCATACATTCATTCTCTCCTGTAGTGACGAGTGTGGAAATCAATTCCCCTACGGAAAGATGAGTCACGGTAAGGGCAGGGGTAAGTCCCTGACTTCCGTTTTTAAGGTCGGTGAAAAATATGAATTTAGCCTCATACAGGCGGTTGACGATCTTGGTTACTATTCTTACCGGAAGATTATAATCTGAAGCTATTTTCACCACCGATTCCGGATTCTTCCTCGCAATAAAGTTCTGAACTACGATACCCATCACAATAATCGACATCAGATCCATCGCACGGGGAGAAATGTCGTCGTCATCACCAAGGAAATTGAATGTGAACACATTTTGTAAAGAATATGTAAGCACACAACCCGAAAGAAGAATAAGCCATGAAACCTGAAGCCATACAAGCATCAATGGCAGGAATGCAAAAGATCCATATATCGCATTATATTTTGAGACATATATCTGTCCACCCACAAACAGCATCTGGAGCACCTGGAAAAGCACTGCACAGATAGCACCCGAAATCATGGCATATTTGAAATTGATCTTAGTGTTCGGGATGATGCAGAATGAGAGTGAAAATGCAAGCCACGCCAACACCACCGGGGATAGCTCCAACAAAATATTGATGATAGGAGTGAAGAAGGGGAGGTTGAGATTGTCCTGAATGGTTGTCGACATAAAGATTGACACACCCGATGAGCATATCATCAGAATAGGCACAAGCAGGCATATCGCTATATAATCTGTGATTTTCTGATAAAAAGAGCGTCCTTTCTTAATGTCACATATGGAATTGAAGGCATCCTCGATGCTCGACAGAAGGGATATTACTGTCCAGAGCAACATCACGATACCAATACCTACAAACAGACCCTGGGAAGCCTGATTGAGACAAGAGTCGACAAATGTGAGGGCTGTGCCAAGAGCTTTTGCCTGCGATGGGAAAAACTGAAACAATTGCTGTTGCAGCATATTCTGCAATCCGAATCCGCGACCAATCGCCACCAACAAAGCCAGGGCAGGCACAAGGGCGAGCACTGTGCTGTATGTGAGAGACATGGAGCGAATCTGCAGACTTTTGTCGAGGAATGAATTCATCGTAAGATTTGCCGACTTCAGCACACGGATCCATATTGTGTCGCGGGGATCTTTCCATACTCCCGAAATGCAGTAGTTTACCATATTCATCACCTTGTTGTAAAGGCGCATTACTACTGATTCTTTATCTGTGGATGTTTTGTTCATAGTGGAATGTTTTTTCTTTATAACGTTAAAAAGATGTGTAGGTTTGCTAATGAAGATGTTTATTGACTCAAAAAAAATCGGCACCAATGACCTCAAAAAAGTCATTGATGCCGATTATAATAAGGCAGACAGGATATAAGCCGGGTTATGTGCCGAATAAGAAAAACGGTGTCTGTCATTTATCTTGGCTCCCGTTGAAAGGGATGCAGCAGCCTACCCCCCGGAAATGGACGAGCAATCCTTGACATCCGGTATATTTGGCCTTGCAACTCACGGTATGTGCGGCCTTCGGCGTTGCCGTCGAAGCCGGTGGGCTCTTACCCCACCTTTTCACCCTTACCTGCCGTTCACGAAGGACGCAGGCGGTTGTTTTCTGTCACATTTAACTCAACGTCGCCGCCGCCTTTCCGTTAGAAAGCATGATGCTCTGTGTTGCCCGGACTTTCCTCTTCATGTCTGGCATGAAGCGACAGACCTCCTGTCTGCCAATAATGATGCAAAATTAGATAATAATTTTCAGAGTCTGCCTATATTCAGGATGTTTTATTTGACAGAGGTTGAAAATGTACTGTTTCTCACTGTTTTCCTACATTCAAGATATGCCGATATCAGAGATATTATCTGGTCGGTGGATAAGATGGATGTGTCGAAGGAAAGGTGATAATTGTCGGCCTGGCCCCAGTGACGTCCGGTGTAATAATCATAATAGCTTTTTCGCGACTTATCCACTTTGGCTGCCAACGAAACAGCAGCGTTGTGCGACTGCGCATCGCCACGTCTGATTATCTCATCAGCGCGTTTATCCACAGGAGCATGTAGAAACACACTTACCATGCAGGGATGATGACGGAGCACATAATCAGCCGTTCTTCCTACTATCACGCATGATTCCTCCTGAGCTATAGCTTTTATCACCGATGATTGCTTCTCATAGATATTTTCATCGCTGAGATTATCTCCGCAGCATTGTATCGAAGGATTGCCATAGGCATATTGGATCATGCTGTGCAGAATGGATGGCTTCTTCTCATCCGCTTTTTCAAACACTGATGGGAGAAAACCATATTTTTCGGCTGCCTGCGAGAGCAGCTTGCGGTCGTAGAAAGATATGTCAAGACGCTCGGCGAGTGCTTTTCCAATCACACGTCCCAGACTTCCATACTGACGTCCTATAACGATTACAAACTTGTCGGAATCCATGTCGATAATATCAAAAAAATAGCCTTCGTTTGAATATGCCCTACTATCCTTAACCCCGAAAAAAGTTCAGATAAACTACTCGGAATAAGTAAAAACGAGTTCAATATAGAGTTCAATATAAAGGCTTAAAACCACAAAAAAAGCAATTTTGCGATTTTGTGTTGAAACAAATTAACGCGAATATAATAAAAATTTATATTTTTGCATTTAAATTTTTTTGCAAATGAACTTACCGGGATTTCTTCAGGAGAAAGGGTTTCCTTCCCAAGCAATCTCAGGAGAATGTAAGGATGAGTTCTTTATCAGAAAGAGTAACATATGGCAGAAGAGAAAGAAAAAGATGGCCTTGGCGTGTATGAGTACATTGTAAACCATTACGCCGATTGTCTGGATGAGATGCAAAGTCTATATGATAAGCTGATGGAATACGACTCCACAGGCCAGTTTCTTGCTTCATCGGCACGTTTTTTGGCAGCTGTTGACAGGGAGCGTTATTCACAGTGGATTCCTCTCCTCGCGGAAGGCACCATTGAGAAAGACCGGGAGCATAAATATATAGGTTCGTTGCTTCAGGCTTTATGGGGAGACGATTATCAGGAGAATGTGGAGAAGCTGAGGGCTTCCGACGATAATTTCCGCAGAATATACAAACGTCTTTACCCTTCAGGCTATGGACTGTAAACCCGTTTCAACGAGGTCTGTATTATATAGTTGTGATCAGAAACAAATGGTCTGCCAACATTGAAGAAAATGAATATATTGAAAACAGCGATGGTAGGGATAGCCCTGACAATGGCAGGGGTTGCCTTGATGAACGGAGAGCAGCAGACTCCTGCCATCTCATCCCCCAAAAACCTAACCACTATGAGCGAAGGAGTTAAACCTGTTGAAGAAGGAGCTGTTGTGGAGATAAAAACCACATTGGGAAATATAAAAGTGTTGCTATATAACGACACCCCGCTCCATAAAGCAAATTTCCTGAAACTTGTCAAGGAGGGCTATTATGACGGCGTGCTTTTCCATAGGGTGATAAAAGACTTTATGGTGCAGACAGGAGATCCTGAATCAAAAAATGCTACGCCGGGTCAGCGTCTCGGCAGTGGAGATCCCTCTTATACAATAGAGGCGGAGATTGATTATCCTCGCCATTATCATAAATATGGAGCTCTTGCCGCAGCAAGAACAGGCGATCAGGTGAATCCTGAGCGCCGCAGTTCCGGATCTCAATTCTATATCGTCACCGGCACAAAGATTCAGCCAAACCAGATGGCGATGATGGAAAAGAGAATGGCCGACAATGAGAAGATGACATATTTCCGCAAATTGGTTTCAAAACATCAGAGTGAAATACGCAATCTTCAGGAATTGAACGATTCTATCGCGCTTGAGGATTTCCGTCAGAAACTGATAAAGGAAACCGAGGAGCATGTTGGAGACAAGAGAATTCCGGAAAACATCAAGAATGATTACACTACCATCGGAGGCACACCTCACCTTGATGGACAATACACTGTATTTGGTGAAGTGCTTGAGGGAATGGATGTTGTGGAGAAGATACAGAATGCTGCAACCGGTGTGGGCGACCGTCCGGTGGAAGATATACGCATTCTTTCCACAGAAATCCTTAAAGATGAATAATTAATATCCGAAATATGAACGAGCTTGACAAAGTGGTTTTGCCCGAGGCTGCCGCTAATCCTGAAAAAGCATCAGATGATGCTAATCTTGACAATGTTTCAGCGGCATGCGATGCTGCTGAAGCAAACAATGAATGTGTGGAAACATCATCACCAGCCCTCGACCTTGCTTCCGAGGCTGATGAGCTGGAAGATGAACAGCATGCAAAACGTTTCCATGCAATGAATAAGGAGGAACTTCTTCAGGAGATGAAGAATATCGTGGAGCAGAAACGAATCAACGCCCATAAGGAGGCTTCCTCCCTCAAACAGGCATTTTTCAATCTTCGCAGCAATGAGGCTCTTGAGGAGTTGAACGCTTATATAGAGGCTGGCAACGCCCCTGAGACATTCTCTGCCACTCCCGACGAGAAGGAAGCTGAATTCAAGAAGAATTATGCACTCTTCAAAGAGATGCGTGCCTCTTACCTTAAAGAGGAGGAGGAGCGCCGCATGCACAATCTTGAGGAGAAGGAGCGTATCATTGAGAAATTGAGAAGTATTTCGGAGGATATTGACAGCATAAACCTGAAATTCCCTGAATTCAAACAGCTTCAGCAGGATTTCAAGGATATAAAGGACGTTCCGGCATCATCGGAATCGGAGATCTGGAAAAGTTTCCAGGCCGTTGTGGAGCAGTTCTACGACCATCTGAAGATGAACAAGGAACTTCGCGATCTCGATTTCAAGAAAAACCTTGAAGCGAAGAGAGCCATTATCGAAGCTGCAGTGGCTTTGCAGGAGCAGAAAGATGTGCTTGCCGCTTTCAGGGCTCTTCAGGAGCTTCACAATCAATGGCGTGAACTGGGTCCGGTGGCAAAGGAATTGCGTGAGAGCATCTGGGATGAATTCAAGGAGGCATCCACTGTGATAAATAAGCGTCATCAGGATTATTTCGAGAAGCGCAAAGAGGAGGAAACTGCCAATGAAACTCGTAAAACTGAACTTTGCGACAAGCTTGAGGCAATCCTCAACAGAGATAATCTCACCACATTCGCTGCCTGGGATGAGGCCACAAAAGAGATTATCGGACTTCAGAAGGAATGGAAAGAGTGTGGTTTCGCTTCCAGAAAGAACAATACCCGTCTCTTTAACCGTTACCGGAAAATCTGTGACGACTTCTTTGAGAAAAAAACAGAATATTATAAGAAGACTAAGGCCGAATTCGCTTCCAACCTTGAGAAGAAGACCGCATTGTGTGAGCAGGCCGAGGCTTTGAAAGAGAATGAGAAAGATCTCAAGAAGGCGATCGACCGTATTGTGAAACTCCAGGAAGAATGGCGCACAATCGGCAGCGTGCCCAGAAAGCAGAGCGATTCAATCTGGAAACGTTTCAACGAGACATGCAATTATTTCTTCGACCAGCGCAAGCAGATCAACAGCAGCCGTAAGAAAGAGGAAAATGATAATCTTGCGGTTAAGAATGAGATTATCGCTAAGTTGAAAGCATTGCCGCTTGATGGCGTGAAGGATGAGGTGCTTGCCGAAGTGAAGGAATTGCAGAAGCAATGGCAGCAGACAGGTTTCGTACCCTTCAGGATGAAGGAGAAGATCAACGATGAATATCGTGCTGTCGTTGATGAGATTTATTCTTCATTCCGCATGCGTGAGAAAATGCAACGTAATTCACGCAGAGGCGACAACGGCAAGGAAACAGCAGTTCCGGCCGATCGTCTGCAGCGTATTCTCGAAGCGAAACGCAACGATCTCAAGCGTTATGAAAACAACCTCGGATTCTTTAATGTGAAATCCTCTGCCGGAAATTCTTTGGTAAAGGATCTTCAGAGAAAGATAGAACGTCTTCAGAAAGAGATTGAGGAGGTGGAGCAGAAGATTGCCGAAGAGAACAAAAACGCCTGAACATCATATGAGACATAATAAAAAAGAGAGATGGGTAAACAATCCTGTCTCTCTTTTTTCATATTGTTATATCATCCGGTAATAATAGAGCAGTTCATTTGAATGGGGCCTTGGACAACTGTAGGGATGTTCAATTGTTAGTAACTATATAACACAGGGAAAAACGAGAAAATATGAAAAGGATAGTATTGGCAATCTCATTGGTATGCAGCGGAGCAGGCTTTTCCGGTGTTGGGGAAATATCTGCCCGGGAGTTGCCGGAATCGAAAAAAATAGTATCGGGAAGAGATTTTGAAACATATCTTGAGAAGGCGAAAGCCGGAGATCTGGAAAGCATGTATGATGTGGCTGTATGTTATCAGACTGGAGCCGGAGTAGAGAAAGATCTGGATGAATGTTGGAAATGGTATGGAAAAGCAGCCGCAGGAGGATATACAGATGCACAATATGCCATCGGAACACTTTTCCGCGATGGAATAGGTAAAAAACAGAATTACACTGAATCCGCCTATTGGTTCAGGAAAGCGGCCTCAAACGGGCATCCGCTTGCAATGGTGAATATCGCCCGGCAATTTGCCGAAGGGAAAGGAGTGCTTGCCGACCAGCGGATTGCGGCTGAAAACTATTGGCGAGCAGCGGAAAGAGGAAATGTCGAAGGGGCATATCAGTTTGCTGTGTATCTGAGAGATGGAAGAGGTGTGGCGAAGGATCTGCCGAGGGCGTTGAAATATTTCAAGATAGCGGCAGAGGAAAATTATAAAGATTCGAGGCAACAGGTAGAACTCCTTTCAAAAGAAATTGTTGTAACTAAAAAGAAACGGTCAGCAAGCCGGAAAAAATAGAAACTCCGTTATAAACTATAAATGTTGATTTCACCCTGCATTCCAGTCAGGGATAATCTCCAGACTAACTTTGCATTAAGAATGGAAAAAGGAAAAGAGAAAAAAGCTGAAAGAGAACTCATATTGCTCAGTATTTCAGGAAACGACAAGGCTGGTGTTACAACCGCTCTGACAGAGATTCTTGCGCGTTACGACGCGACAATCCTCGATATAGGTCAGGCCGACATACACCATACCCTCTCGCTTGGAATCCTTTTCAAGACAGACAGTCGCAAGAGCGGTGAGATTCTGAAGGAATTGCTGTTTAAAACCAACGACCTGAAGGTGCAGGTGGCCTTTAAAGTTGTATCGGAAAAAGATTATGAGCAATGGGTAGGTATGCAAGGTAAAAACCGGTATATCATCACAATTCTTGGACGTAAGATCACAGCCGAACAGATTTCCTGCATTACAAGAATCATAAGCGACCAGCAGCTTAACATAGATGCCATAACGCGTCTTACAGGCCGTATGCCGCTCAATGATGAGGAACAGCCGGCTACAAAAGCTTGTATCGAATTCTCTGTAAGAGGCACACCCGTGAATCTTGAGAAGATGCAGAGCGATTTTATGGAGCTTACCTCACGTCTCGATTTCGACATTTCGATGCAGGAAGATACAATCTATCGCCGTTCGCGCAGACTCATATGCTTTGATATGGACTCCACTCTGATACGCACCGAGGTGATAGATGAGCTCGCCGACCGTGCCGGAGTAGGTGAGGAGGTGAGGAAAATCACAGAATCTGCCATGCGCGGCGAAATTGATTTCAAGGAGAGTTTCAAGCAGCGTGTGGCTCTTCTCAAAGGGCTTGATGTAAGTGTGATGAAAGATATCGCTGAGAATCTCCCTATTACAGAGGGCCTCGACAGATTGATGTCGGTGTTGAAACTTACCGGCTATAAGACAGCGATTCTATCCGGAGGATTCACATATTTCGGAAATTATCTGAAGCAGAAATATGGTTTCGACTATGTATATGCCAACGAGCTTGAAGTGGGCGAGGATGGAAAGCTTACCGGACGCTATCTCGGAGACATTGTGGATGGACAGCGTAAGAAAGAATTGCTCAAACTCCTGGCTCAGGTTGAGAATATCAATATAAAGCAGACAATCGCCGTAGGAGATGGTGCTAACGATCTTCCGATGCTCTCGGAGGCGGGACTTGGAATTGCATTCCATGCCAAGCCGAAAGTGAAAGCGGAGGCAGAGCAAAGCATATCCACAATTGGACTCGACGGTGTATTGTATTTTCTCGGATTCAAGGATTCCTATATTACAAAGTAGATTCTGATTATAAAATAGATTCTGACAACACACCCCCAAACAGACAGATGATCCCATGAACAGCAAAAAATCCCTTATATCCATTCTTGTCATCGCTCTATGTTGTTTCACAGCCGGAGCGGTGAAGCCCTCATTGAGCGGAGAAAATCTTAAGTTTCTGAATTTAATCCGTGGCGGTGGCGAAGGGGATATGGAGAGAGATGCCGGGCAATCCTCTGAGGATACAGACTCGCTTGAAAAGGGGAAGCGAGCCAACCATGATAAATCCGGGAAAGGGAAAGTGGGTCTTGTGTTGAGTGGAGGTGGCGCCAAGGGGATAGCCCATGTGGGTGTGATAAAGGCGCTTGAGGAGCATGGTGTGCCCGTGGATTATGTATGCGGCACTTCTATGGGTGCTATCGTGGGAAGTCTGTATTCCTGCGGCTGGTCGCCCGAGGAGATGATGCGATTGTTTACATCCAGGGAATTCAGATACTGGAGCACTGGACAGATCGATCCCTCCCGGATAGATTATATCAACAAGAGAAAAGAGACCCCCAAATGGTTTGAACTCAACATCAACTTCAAGGATTCCATTGATGTTCCGTATCAGATAATCCCCACATCGCTGATCAATCCTATTCCGATGAATATCGAGTTTCTGAAACTCTACAGCGGCTATACAGAGCAGTGTGGAAGAGATTTTGATAATCTGATGGTTCCGTTTCGATGTGTGGCAAGCGATGTCTATTCGAAGCATAAGGTGGTGCTCGGGAGTGGAGCTCTTGGCGATGCTGTAAGGGCATCAATGACCTTCCCACTCGTGTTCAAGCCTATAGAGATAGATGGCACATTGCTTTACGACGGAGGCATTTACGACAATTTTCCTGTAAATGTGATGACAGAGACTTTTCATCCCGATTTCATGGTAGGGGTATCTGTATCAGGTCCTGACGGAAAGCCTGAGGCTGGCGACATATATTCGCAGCTTGAGGATATGATTATTCAGAACAACAACTATGATCTCCCTGCATCGGAGGGTGTCAAGATACAAGTGCCGGTGCTTAGTTTCGGTGTCCTCGATTTCGACAAGGCTGAGGAGATTTACAGGATAGGATACGAGACAGGACTGGCAATGGTGGATTCAATTGTGAAACGTTCTCCCTATCTGCGTGATGAGTCGGTTGTAGCTGAGAGGAGGAAGGCATTTTCATCCTCTACACCCGAAATAATGTTCGATTCGATAGAGATAACAGGAGCCAAGGGAGGGCAGGCGAGATATCTTAAATATATGTTTGATCAGGGTCTTGACCGTCCGATAGGGATGGATCAGACAGTGAACGCATATTATCAGACCGTTACAGAAGGTAAGCTCACCAACCTTGTGCCCAAGGCTTTACCCGGAAAGAAAGGCGGCGACACACTGCTTTTGCAGGCAAGCGTCAAGAAGCCATGGAGTTTCGGTGCAGGAGGCTGGGTAAGCACATCCACCAACAGTGTGCTCTATCTTACAGCAGGTTATCATTCCCTCAATTATAATTCCCTTGATCTTGATTTCAACGGATGGGTAGGGCAGACATATCTGGCCGCCATGCTTGATGTGAAATTCTCTCTCAGGAGCTACAATCCCTCATATCTCCAGTTCCAGGGAGTTGTGAGCCGTCAGAAATATTACGACAAGGAGCTGATGTTTTATGAGAATCCTACCACTTCCATAACGGAAGTGGAGAATTATCTGAGGATGAATTATAACGTGATGGCAGGTCATCGCGGACTTGCCTATGCCTCACTCGGCTATGGCTATATTTCGGATTCATATTATCCCTCCTTTATCGCCGGAGTGGATGGCGCGGGGAAAGAGAAAAGCCGGATAAGCGCAACCGTGGCCCGGGTGGGATATAAGCGCAGTACACTCAATGATATGATGTATCCCTCGGAAGGAATGGAATTTATGGCCGACATAGCAGGATTATATGAGGATTTCACATATTATCCTGCCTCCGGCTCATTCAGTGGAGATGACGGCGGACGTTTCAAAGGGATGCTTTCTCTTTCATGGAAACATTATATTGGAATAAACCGAAAACTCACACTCGGAGTGATGGCCTCCGGAGTGGGCAGCTTGCAGCAGTCGGGCTACAGTTATTCATCAATGCTTGTGCAGTCGCCGGCGTTTGCACCGACACCATCCACACAGTATTATTTCAACCCCGCCTTCAGAAGCGACAATTATTTGGCGGCAGGAATCATGCCGGTGTGGAAGATGCTTGGCAATCTTCAGTTGCGTGGCGATTTCTATCTCTATGCCCCTGTGAGAACACTCAGCATGGATCCTCTTTCAGGAAAAGGATACTATAAGGGATGGTTTGAAAAAGCGGAGTTTATAGGAGAATTGGCGGCTGTGTACAATTTCCCCTTTGCATCCCTGAGTGTATATTGCAACTATCTTACAGCCCCTGCCCACAACTGGAATTTCGGAATCAATCTCGGAATATTGCTCCATGCTCCGAAATTTATACGTTGATATAAATTGTGTTAAGGGCAGATACTAATGTGAGAGGTCGCGCAGACGTTCAGCCCGTGCCTTGATTCCACGGTTGCTTTCTGAAAGCCTGTGGTCTGCCGATTTCAAAGCATCGCGGGCTGCTGAAAGATGTCGGTCGATATTTTCCATATCTTTCAAAAATGCCATGGCCGATTCATAAAGCAGATTTCCCGCTTTCGCTATCTCGCGTGCATTTTTATCTTGTTTCTCACTTCTCCATAATTGCTGGATAAGATGCAGGATTCCAAACAGATGCGCTGATGAAACAACGGTTATATTCCGCTGAAATGCATATTCCCATAGAGATGAATCGAATGAGAGGGCAGCACAATATGCCCCCTCGTTAGGGATGAAAAGCAACACCTGGTCGGCACAATCCTTGATAGCTTTCTGATAATTTTTAGATGAAAGCGAGTCGATCTGTCGCTTTACAGCCTCCACATGCCGACGGGCAAACAACTTGCGTGTCTGTTCATCTTCAGCCTCAATCATCTCCATATAAGCTGTGAGATTCACCTTTGAGTCGATTATCACATTCCTGTTTTGGGGAAGATGTATAATGAAGTCGGGGCGAAGCAATCCCCCCTCTTCCGAGCGCACGGCCGATCCGTCGGCATTTCGGGTTACCTGCACGTCATAGTTCACACCACGTTGCATCCCGGCTTTCTGCAGCAGGGATTCAAGGATTGTCTCTCCCCATTCACCCTGGATTCTATTGTTCCCTTTCAGAGCGGATGACAGGGTCCTTGTTTCCGTGATGACACGGTTGTTGAGATTGAGAAGACGGTCGATCTGCAGGTTTAAAGCTTTGCTTGAGGATTCCGAAGAGATTCTGCTGTCGGAAAGAGATCTGTTGAGGTTGTCGAGAGCTCCGTGCAACGGCGAGAGTAATGAATCGAGTTGGTCGCGGTTTCTCTCCCTGAGAGTTTTTTCCGATTCCGACAGATATGATGTGTAGAAATCCCGCAGGCTGATCATAGCCTCTAAATGAGAATGTTCAAGTTTCCCTGTAATCTCCTCTATTTTTGCATCGATATTCTCTTGTCGCGATTTTCTCATTAGCATCAGAGAAAACAGCATCACAGCACAGATTATAACCGTGCATATTATAATTATGATAGAAATTTCCAATTTAAAGATATGTGAAAAGTGAGAATTTGAACAAGCTTGTGTCAGCGACTTTCAAGAGCCTTGAACTCCTTTGATTTCCATACAGAGGAATCATTCATCACGATAAGAATCGGGTGGGGGCTGCGTCGGTAGATATCCATGGTTTTTCTCTTTCCGGAAGCAACGATTGCAGTGGCCAACGCATCTGCTTCCATAGCTGAGGGAGCTACGACGGTGGCGCTTATGATGTCGGTGGCTACAGGTCGCCCTGTGACGGGAGAGATTGTATGTCCGAATGATTCTTTACCGGATGTGTGGAAATTACGATAGTTGCCGGAAGTGGCCACACATCCGTTTTCTATTTCAATCACCTCCTGCGAACTTTCACCCGGTAACGAACCTGTAATAGGCCGGTCGATGGATATTTTCCATGATTTCCCTTTGGAATTGACACCGGAAGCAGCGATCTCCCCGCCAATCTCGACAAGATAATTATTAATGCCATTACGTTTCAGCATAGCTGCGACGGCATCGCAACCGTAGCCCTTTGCTATAGCCGAGAAATTAAACTGTATGCGGGGGTCATCCTTTTTTATCATATTCCCTTTCAGCAAGGTTTTATTTATACCTACAAATTTCAATATGCTGTCGATGCGGGCAGTGTCGGAAGATACTGCATGTCCTTTGCCAAACCCCCATGCTGTGACAAGAGGAGAGACCGTGGGGTCGAACATCCCTTCCGATATGCTGTTTATCCGTTTCGACGTTTCATATACAAGTATAAAATGAGAGTCGACAGATGCGGAATCAGAATTATTCACATTGCTCACAATGGAGCTTTCGTCAAATACGGAAAGAGATTTTCCTACATCCTCAAGCACTGCGAAAATTGAGTCGGTAAGGGAATTTGAGGATTGATATGTGATATGGAATGTTGTGTTCCATATGATTCCGTTATCTGATTTATAGCTTTCTCTACCGGTGCAGGATGTGGATATCAAGAGAAATATGGTTGAAAATAGAGTTATAGAACATAAAAACGGTAAAAACCGCTTAAAAAAAGAGAAAAACATGCTTTTTTTTGCAAATATAGCGATAAATACTGAAAAATAGTATTAAATTTACTGCTGTAAAATTATAAGATGAACTTATGTGAACACACGCTCTAAGTTCAATAGATAACTGTTTGAATCAAATTTTTAAAACTAAGCAGGCTATGAAAGAATCATTTTTATTTTTGGCAGAAGGTTTTGAGGAAATGGAAGCATTGACACCGGTGGATGTTCTAAGACGAGCAGGTATCCCGGTAAAGACTGTTTCAATCACATCTTCATTGCAGGTCAAAGGTGCGCATGGAGTCACTGTGACAGCAGATTTGCTCTACGACAACACATTGTTCACAGATGCCCAGTGGCTCATATTGCCCGGAGGGATGCCGGGGGCTTCAAATCTCCATGAATTCGCGCCCCTTCAGGGATTGCTGTTGAATCAGTATAAATCGCGTAATGGAAGAATAGCGGCCATTTGCGCGTCACCGGCTGTTGTTCTCGGACAGCTTGGAATCCTAAAAGGACATAAAGCCACTTGCTATCCCGGTTTCGAGGAGATGCTTGACGGTGCACAGCATGTAAGCGAGCCTGTTGTGGCTGATAATAAATTCGTGCTTGCCAACGGGCCTGCGAACGCCACATTCTGGGCATTGCAGATCGTGTCGGCGACAATGGGTGCGGAGGCTGCTCTGAAGGTGGCCAATGATATGCTGCTGTATCCCCGCGACACAACCGGAGTGGAGCATTTTTTCGGATAAGGAGGACGAGTCCGACGAGTCCGACGAGTCTGACAAGTCCGACAGGTCAGACAGGTCCGACGAAAATTAAAGAGCTTATTTTGGCGCGGAATAAGAATATCCGCGCCAAAATTACGTTACGATAAAAGTAAACATCCTCTTAATCCAAAATCCAGCAATCTGATGAGTGATATTTATTATACCATACAACGCCCGGGAGAAGCTCAATATAAAGAGAAAATGAGCCGTTTCTTATCCTTTGCCATTCCTGTGAAAAGCGCGGAGGAGGCGAAAAGTATGATCAAACGTTATCAGAATGAATATCATGATTCGCGTCATGTCTGCTGGGCATATATGCTTGGTGCCGACAGGACTGAATATCAATTGAACGACAATGGAGAGCCGTCGGGCACAGCCGGCAAACCGATTCTCGGGCAGATCAACAGTCTCGAGCTTACGGATGTATTGGTTGTGGTGGTGAGATATTTCGGTGGGATAAAGCTTGGCACATCAGGCCTTATCAGTGCCTATCGTGAAGCTGCCCGACTCGCCCTTGAGGATGCCGGGAAGAAGGAGATGCATGAGCAGCGCGTTGTCAACGTCACATTCCCTTATGTGTCGGCTGATGGAGTGATGAAAATCACCAAATCTTTTGAAATGGAGATTCTTGACCGCACTTTCGACAATACATGCTCACTCAAGCTTCAGCTGAATCTCGATTATGTGGAGGAGGTGCTCGGACGCCTCAACAGCCTCGACGGAGTTATCGCCGAGCTTTCAGAAGAGGAATGAGTGTTTTGTTTCATTAAACAGTTAAACACTTTTGATATATTTTAGGGTGTAAATGAGTTAGATCTCATATTTAGCAGAAAAAATCCGATATATGCAGATTGAAAAGACTGTATATATCGGATTGATTCATTTAAAATATTTATTTTTTGAGAATGCCGGAATCATTGTCTCCGTTTCCAAATCGAGGCCGAGCTTTGTTTTTATTCCTACCGAATGAGAAATTCCAGGATACTTCAAGAGAAACATAATTTGCTCCATCCCGGATATCATAGATACGATCCGAATAAACCGGAGCAGTTGGAATTGTATATTGACTATCACTGAAAGTCTTACCAAAGGGCATGAACCATGTCAATCCTACTGACAGGTTATTTATCGGCCGGTAATATCCGGAAATAGACCAACATTCTGCTCTTGGCAGAATCAATTGTCCATCATATCCTTTACCCGGATATTGGTAAAAAGCGGATACTGTCCATTTCTTAAGGTTTAATGAAAGCACAGACATCCATTGAAACCGATTGCCGTTCCAGCTGTACTGACTGTTTTTCCCGTTTACCTTCGCGAGTATTATACGGTTCCAGAAAGTTAGCTTGTCATTACCCAACGGCAGGATGTTTAAATCAAGCATACCGCTGTATTCATTGTAACTGTCAAGATTTACAATGGTTTCAAGCATATATTTGTCAGTGAGGAGATACTGGCTGCATATCCTGTCGGGGGAATTCCGATATATCAGTCGTAATGATGCCTGAATATATTTATTAGAATAAGACGATAACAGAGATAATTCATTCTCTTTACCCGCATGGAGTGTGGAATTGCCATGATACACCAATTTTGTATCGAGCCATTGGTTGGTTTCGCTAAGCTGAGCAATGGAAGGATTGGATACAGAGTATGAATAAGCTAATTGTATTCTCAGATTCTTAAGAGGACGCCATATTAACCTTATTCTTGGATCAGGAACTATATTACTATCACTTTTATCCATGGATGAGGTTGAGATATAATCATAACTCATGCCCATACTCATATCCCATTGGAAGGTTTTCCAATATCCAAACCAAGAGGCGGTTGCGCCAGCATAATTGGTTGTCTGATAAATTGGAGAAGTGGAGTCTATATATTTGCTATGTTTATATGAATCATATGCTGAAATTGAAAAGTATCCTACTTTAGTTTCAGGAAAAACATATTGTATTTCAGAAAAAATACCGTCCAAACGTGTTTTGTAGGCAGAATGGCTTCTCACAAGATTCTGAACATTGTCAGGAGCGAATTCCTCATAGGATGATATATATCTTGTATCGAAATGTTGATAATTTACATTTGCATATATCGTACCATATTTGGTATTCTCTCCAATTTGCTTCTCAAAATAGTTTGCTATATTGTATTTGGTGAAGTTGGTTTTCAGAAAGTTGATCGCATCAAATTTATCTGAATTAGTAGTTACAGTTTGATGCATATCCTGCTTTTCTCTATCCCAGCCTATACCCACCTGAACATTATATAGATAACTCTGGGTTTTATTATTCTGAAATGATAGGTTTAGATTATTGTTGTCATTATCAGTTTTTGAATCTTCACCTCTTTTGTTTTTTTCATATGTGACACCATCGAATTCATATCTGAGATTGTCATGAAAACGTGCCTTTTTATAATGTCTGTTTTCTCCGTTATATTGCACAGAGAATCTCGAACGTTTGTAATTGTAAAAGAAAGCCGCTGAATTGTATCCTTTCAATGGATAGAAAGCCTGGTTGATATTAAGCGCGGCGTTTCCTCCGGTAATATTTGATTTGAGGCGTATATCAATCACTGTCGAGATATTTCTTGATACAAATCTTGCCGATGGATTCTTATAGACATCAACATTTGCAATATCCTCCTTTGATATTGACTTAAGTTCAGATGTGCTCGCTTCAACACCATTTATCAAAAAGAGGATGTTTGAGTTTCCTTCGTAGTAATATCCTCCGGTTGGAAGAATTGTGAGATGAGGGATGAGGTTCAGGGCCTGGAATAGATTGGTATCGCGATCCATATCTTCCATGGAGAGTCGATAAGAAGTGTGATTTCCAAGCTCCTTTACTTTATCGGGGGTAATCACCACTTCGTCCAAAGATACAGCCGGTTGCAAAAAAACTGTATCGGATGGCAGGCTTGAAATTTTCAGAAGTTTCGGAGCATATCCCGAAGACTCAATCTCAATATAATTGATTTTTGAATCAGGTAAAACTATAGAGCCATTGCTGCCAATATTTACGGCTCCTATTGAATCGCGTTTTTCATTGTATATTATACACTTACCGGATTCAATAAGTTTCCCTTCGGGATTGCAAATTATAAGATTATTCTGGGACATTGCCAAACTTCCGTGGAAAAGCTAAACGGATGAGTAATAAAACGGAGATGATTACAGTTATATGAATACCTATCATATAATCCATCCCATA
>JAAGKN010000913.1_pt1 | contig 75061 bp, 72 predicted proteins | sample 6206371 | NCBI WGS metagenome assembly JAAGKN01 (sample SAMN11533720, study PRJNA540317) | gut metagenome | isolation source: fecal pellets from male and female animal of same cohort | host: Peromyscus leucopus | place: USA:CA | collected 2017 | reverse complement strand
TTCGCCTCACACGCGAAAGGTCAGGGGTTCGAGCCCCCTTGCTTCCATTAAAATTTCGTTATTTCTTCTTCTCGCCTACCACCTCACGATGCAAACCTTGGAAGTCGCTATAAAGTTCGTTGGTAGCTACGCCTATATGGACTTTCACCACAGAACACGGGCATGCCCGTCATACAAGAAAAGCACATAGATTTCTTGATGCTGTCAATCCATATGGCTTCTTCCACAAACGTGTAATGGTTAACAAAATATAATAACCCAATGTGGTGCTAAAAAAATGCAAAAACAAATATAGTAGCTGCAAGACCACATGTAGCTGTATATCGTAATCCTTTCATTCATTCTGGAACATTACCATATCCCAATAATTCTCTAACAGCAAAACCACAGAATAAAATGCTTATAGCAAGAGCAATAAAATTCTGAAGAAAAGTATAGAACTTCAATATATTACTCTTATTCTTTACTTTTAGAAAAGTTGCCCCTTCTAACAAAATAAGTAAAATGTTAAGAATTAAAGCCATAATTAATTCAAATACTTTCATTCATCCACTTCTCCACAAATTCCAATTGTCTAATCGCTTAACGCTATCATCTTACCACAAAAGCACAAACAATTCTGCTCCAACACAAGCCACTGGTATTTGTCATTTTCTTTTGTGAATACGCTCTGATGCGCATTGGAATGTAGCTGACTGCGGATATTTATGCATGGGATTTACTGGAAAGAAAGACTCGAATGGAAATTAAAATACATAGATGCCTTCAATAGAATGAAAAAAAATTAAAGCTGGTAACTCTCATATCATACGATTTTTCATAGTCTGTCAAACACAACATATCTTCTTTGAAATCAAATATTTTTCACAAAATTCTTTTTATATGCAACCATTTTTATTTTTTATCGGGATATATTATGAAGGCATGACACAGCAAAGGAGGTACATCTATGCAAGACGATATGATTGTTGCATTGTACTGGCAGCGGGACGAAGCTGCCATTCTAAAAACAGAACAAAAATATGGGCATTATCTTTCTAAAATTGCATATAACATTCTTTCTGATATAGAAGATAGCAAGGAAAGTGTTAATGATACTTACTTAAAAGCATGGAATTCTATACCACCCCATAAACCGAACATTCTTGCAACCTATTTAGGAAAAATTACACGACAATTATCTATTGATATTTTTCGGACGCGCAATAGAATGAAGCGGCGAACCTCACAATATACCCTATCGCTTTCTGAATTGGAGGAATGTGTTTCTGGAAGCGACATGACACAACAACACATAGACTTACACCTATTGGCAGAGGCGATAAATTCCTATCTTTATACACTATCCACAGAAGCACGAAACATTTTTGTCGGGCGGTATTACTTTATGGATTCTATTAAGGACGTTGCAGCATATTATGGCATGAGTGAAACGAAGGTAAAAAGCATGTTATTCCGCACTCGTCAAGGACTAAAAACCTATTTAGAACAGGAGGGATTTGACTTATGAAAAATGAAACAATTAGCGATGCATTGAATATGCTCAACGATGATATTATTGAAGAAACCGCCAATGTACGAGCCCGCATAAAGAAACATGAACAAGATTACAGAAAACTCCGATGGAAATGGACATCTGTGGTAGCTTGCCTCATTTTGACAATATGCGCAGGAATAGGAGCATTACATTCATTTAAGTTTCCAAATATTCCTACACTTCCTATCACAGAAAACACAAATGAAATGACGCTTCCAATGCTTTCTATCACAGAAAATACAGGTGAAGCAATGGGGTTTGAAGGATATCTTGCTTATGATATTTCAGAACTTGTCAATGAGAATCCATGGAATGAAACAATGGCACTCTCCACACTGCCTGTCTATAAAAATCCTTTATCCTACAACCAAAACATGATCGCATCAGGTGCAGATTTTGACAAGATGCGCGCATTTTTAATAGAAATTGCTGACAGATGTGGACTAGACATTAACACACTTACAATTGCTGACAATGCTCCTGACGAAAAAACAAGGCAGCAAATCATTGCCAAAATGGATGGAAATGTCCCTGATGGCTACTTTAACCCAACAGCGCTTATGATTGAAACAGAAGATTTAGAAATCGAGGTTGACCAAAGCATGACCGCAAAAATCACCTTTGAGCCTGCAATATCCCTTCCTACAGAATATCACTTTACTCATTATGCATCTTACGAAAATATTGTCGCTGTAGCAGACTATTTAAAAAATGAATACAAAGATTTTATTGGTATTGATAATCCTCATATGGACATTTCTGGTGGTGACTATAACATTTATCTTCAACAAGATTATCAAATTTCGTTTTTTGACTCAGGCGACAATGATATTGATCAGTTAGTCAATTACAATTTTAACCGAGTATCTTTTTATTGTAATGATGAAGGAAAATTGTTCCTCGCAAGAATTTATCAGCCAGATTTATCTATAAAAGTTGGAGATTATCCTATTATTTCTGTTGAGACAGCAAAAAAACTATTGGCAGATGGAAAGTATATTACCACTGTTCCCTATGAAATGCCCGGGATGGAATATGTAGCAAAAACGGAACTTATTTATCGCACAGGGACACTAGAAGAATATTACATGCCTTACTACTGCTTCTATGTCGAACTACCTAATGAACTGCGTGGCGAAACCTTAAAAACTTATGGAACATATTATGTACCCGCTGTTGAAAGTACCTATATTTCTAATATGCCTATATGGAACGGCAGCTTTTAACCCAAAATCATACAAATATATTACACCGCTCAAGTTCTGTTAACACGCTTGGACGGTTTTTCCAACTCCTATGACACCACTATAAATCAAATACCCCGCCGCAAGCAGCGGGGCATCAAACTTAATGTTTGCTTTACAGCGCAATGATCTGAATCATAATAAAAATAGAGAAGAATTAGTTGTTGTGTGAGAAGGAATCTAGCAATAAGAAATAGTATACATATAATAATCAGTATGGTATAGTAGAGGAGAAGAATCCAACAAAAACCAGATTTTCAAATACCACCGTAAGCATCAGCAAAAGCGGAAACTGGACAATAAAAACAGGGCTAACAGCAGAAAATAGTGCCTTTAGAATGGGCATAGCTGAACTATTACAATATTAAAACTGATAAGTTTATGATGGATTGCTTTTTTTATAAGAATGTTTATAATAATAGTAGATTATCAAGCTTGTCAAAGCTATTATAAACATATGAAGAGAGGTTGGACGTTTTGAATACAGATACACGTTGGCTAACAGTTATTATTCCAGCGTATAATGCCGGAGAAACTTTGCAAAAGACAGTCAATAGCGTTCTTTTCCAGACACAGAAGGATTTTTCTATAATTATTATAGATGATGGTTCAACGGATGAAAAGACTGCCGAAATAGGAAAAAATTATGCAAAACATTATCCAAAACAAGTTACATATCTATATGAGGAAAACCACGGGTTAGGCTATGCCCGAAATAGGGGGATGGCTCTTGCCAGTACGCCTTATATAGCATTTCTTGACAGTGATGACTGGCTCATGCCTAATTTTGTAGAAGCGTTACAACCACATGCTGATGTTGACATGATTTTTACGCTACCCCAAATATACGATGAAACAACGGGACTTATTTCTGATTGGTATGACAAGCCGCTTTTTGACGAACTTTTTCCAAAAGATGGAGATGAAAGAACATTACAGCAAGATATCCGTCTGATGAACCTAGAAGTAAGTTCATGCAGACGGATTTATCGAACCTCATTTTTACAGGAAGTTGCGTTCCGATTCCCCGAAGAAGTAAAATGGGAGGACGTATTTGCACATTTTTATCTATTATCGAAGTGCCGAAGCTGCAAGGGTGTAGGTAGCACAGGCTTCTATTACCGTGTAGGCTCAAACAGCCAGATTACAGCGCAAGGTGGAAGTGACAGATTAGATATCATACCCGTATTTTGGCAAATCCTAGACAATATAGGAAATCAGGACAGACCAGATATGATATACCCTGTAATGCGCAGTCTGTTACGTTTTTCTGTCAGTTTTATTCGCCGTGCCGATATGGATATTCGTCCAATATTGGTTGAAGCGTTGCATGCGTTATATCATGAGATACCAAGACAATATTTTCATATATTAAATATGGAAGCGCGCAGGTATCATACGCGTACAGATCGGATGCAATATCGCTTTTTCGCAGCGGCAATCCGTCATTATAGTTTGAATTGGATATGCAAAAATTATTTGATACAAGATATTGGAGAGCTGCTTATAAGAAAATTACTTCATGCAAAAGGAAAGGTACAATAGCAATGAAAGAGATAAAAAGTTTTCTGGCAGGACGCGAGCGCATGGAATGTGCAGTCTTGTTAGCTGGAAGTGAATACATATCTGAGATATCAACTTATTTAGAACGTGAAATAGGGATAAAAAAGATCATAATAACTGATAATCCAAACGAAATAGAAAAAGACCTATGGGAATACACTGATCTCCTATTTTTTGACCAAACGGCTACATATTCGGTAATAGAAAAAGCCTCGACATTAAAACCACGCTGTCTAATAGGAATTGTAGACAGTACAAAAATAGACATTACAACAGTATGGAAACAATACCGAAATACAGCACAAGAACTATACATATGTGTAGATAAAACAAGCAGCAAACGAGAAATTTTACATTGGCATCGCAATGATCCAGATGTGGATTTATCCGTCATCTTGCCAGTCTACCATGTAGAAAAATATCTTCCCCAATGTATAGAATCACTTCTTGCATGGGACGTTCCCTATGTCGAATATATTTTTGTAATAGATGGCTCACCAGACCAATCCGAGGCACTAATAAAAAAATATCAGGAAAAAGATAAGAGAATCCGTATTATTTGTAAAGAAAACGGCGGATGTGCATCTGCTAGAAATAGAGGGCTAAAAGAAGCACATGGGACATATGTGGGATTTGTTGATCCAGATGATTTTATTGATAAAACGATGTTTGAAAAACTCCTGATGCGGGCAATCTGTGGCGGATATGATTATGTGTACTGTGGCTATCAGAAATATTTTGAGGATACCAAGACGAGCAATCCAGTAACATCTGATATGCTCTTGCCTGCTTACACAGAAGGGACAGCAGATATAGATAAAATTTATCGCTATGTGATACAATCAAAGGTTGCAATTTGGCGCGGAATTTATAAAAAAAGTGTGCTATACAAAAATAATATTTGTTTTAATGAACATATTGAGCGATATGACGACCTGCCTTTTAAATTAGAATCACTATTTGCTGCTCGCTCTATTGCTTGTGTTCCAGAATACCTATACTATTACCGAATTGGGCGTGATGGACAGGATACAGCCTATACAGATGACAGACTTTTCGTACATTTCTGCATCTTTGATTATTTAGACAGAAAAATTCTTGAAACACGCGACCAGCGCAAGGTGGATTGCTTACAGCTTGTAAAGGTAAACACGCATAAATATGTCTACAAGCAAATAACAGATGAGTGGCGTAAAGAGTATAAAAAACGTGCAAAAGATGATATATATAGAAATATGGGTTGGGGAAGAACTCTGTTTTTGTTGCTTAGAAATAGGATTGCGAGGTAAATCATGAATTATCTTTTATCAATCATCATACCAGCATACAAAGTGGAAAATTATCTTGAAAAATGCCTTCAAAGCATCATAAAAGCACAAAGAAAAAATAATAACCTTCCACAGGCAGAGGTCATTATTGTGGACGATGGTTCACCAGATTCCTCTGGTAAAATTGCTGATGCATATGCAATAAAATATCCTTATATCAAAGTAATTCACAAGAAAAACAGCGGTGTGGCAGCAGCAAGAAACACCGGCATGGAAGCAGCACATGGCAAATGGCTCTATTTTGTAGATTCTGATGATTGGCTAACTGTCAATGCACTCTCTATCTTGTGCGAGCGTGCGCTACAATTATATGACGCAGATGTCATTATTTTTGATGCATGGAAACATAGCAAGAAAAAAGTGTGTTCATGGGAGCATTTTGAAAAGGACTATATATGGACTAATAGAAATGATATATTCCGGCTGCAATGCGGAATGTTATATTATCCAGCCTCTTTTTCCAAAATGCGTGTATCTCTTGCAGCACCGTGGGACAAGCTGTATAAAAAAAGCTTTCTTCAAAAAAACAATCTATGCTTTCCAGAACACTTAAAAGTGCTTGACGATATGGTATTTAATATGGAAGTTTTTGGACAGGCAGCGAAGGTGTATTATTGTAAAGACAAAATATATCATTACCGATATGTTTCGGATTCCATCACAAATGACTATAAAGCTGACCGAGTAGAACAAGACTGCAAAGTATGGAAACATCTCCAAGTATATGCAACAAATCAGATAAAGAAAAAAAACTGGACAAAAAAAGAGCAAGAAACATTTTTGCAGAGCTATTACTGCCGCGTAATCAAATCCTTTAGCATATGTTGCAGGTTAAGTTTTTTTAACAGCCAAAATCCAAACAATATAAAAGAAAAGTTAGCATATGTAAACCAGACTCTTGAAAAAAAGTTCTACAAAAATGCCTTTGATAAAGCCTCTCCAAAAAACCTCGAATGGAAGTTAAAGTTTATATTATTTCTGGGCCGGAAAAAGTGCGCCAAAGGTATTTATTTGTTACATATTGTACATAACAGTTTTTTTCGTTTCTTATACTGAATAATGGCACTTGCAAGCGCATAAGGATTTCCCATTTCCACAAAGATAACATTTTCTGTATCAGAAAAAAGTTCATGGTTTGCCGGATTATCTCCAAGAATCATAGGTTTATCCATTGCCTGATAAATGAACGCCTTGCCTGGAATAGTGCGTTTTGCCTTATCAATTGAGTCATTGAAATGTCCTGCAAGACATAAATCAGCCATTGCAATCAGGCGCGCAAGTTCTGACTGAGAAAGCCAATCAATATATTTAATATAAGAAGCAACTGGACGCGGTACAGAAATCTTCTTGTCACGGATAGGACCAATGCAATACATATATATATGCTCCGCCTGCTCTGCTACTAAATTAAAAGCCTGTAATACAACATCAATACCTTGTAATGGCAAGACACTTCCAAAATAAAGTATGATAAACTTGTCCTCTAATGCAGCAGGTCTTGTGATTTGCATAGGATAATAAATTGCGCTATCAGCCTGCAAATATATAGTAGTTAACTTGTCAGGCTTTACATGAAATTCTTCTATAAAATATTGTCCATGTGCGTTCGTATCACAAACCACAGCATTGGCATAGGCAAGCGTTTTTTCGTCAAGACGATGAAGCAGCTTGCCAACCATTCCCTCTGGTTTAAATTTCTTGCGATCATAACAAAACGTATCATAAAGTGAAATGAAGAAATCCTCTACAATATTCACCCGTTTGCATTTCTGTCGAAACAAGGGCAGGACAAGCTGCGGTGCAAATCCCACAAAAATCGTATCAAAATCTGACATACATGTCATAAATAGTTGCCAGTAAACAGACAATATCCGCACAAAGTAATTTTTTTGAACAGATGCAATTACCCTATAAGACTGTGCATGTTCAGAAATTAAGTCAATTTCCTGCGTGTTTCGTATGTAATCTACATTTTTTGTAGTGACGAACAAAACTCGTCTATTCTGGATATAACGCAACATAAAAATCCCCTCAAAGCTTAAATGTACCATAGAATATCCCATTTTGAAGAATACATAAGAATCAATAGAACAGTCCTCCAAAATCCCGCTGTTTTATCAAGCTGCTTTTTTGCTTTTAATTTATATTCTTTTTGGTATTTCTTCTCTAATTTCGATAAGGCATACTTATGTGTCTGTATTTTCACAATTTGTAACAAGTCTTGCAGTCTCTTATCGTGAAACTGTTCTACATATGTATCCAAATATTCAAAAATCTTAAAATGCACAAATAATCTTTCATCTGTACAGCTTACATCCTGCCCTTTCCTCCCCAGCCGATAATGATACAGATATTCGGGTATACATACCGCAGAATCCGATGCAAAGATATATTCTACGCGAAAAGGAAGGTCGTCAAACCGCTGCAAATCCTCATGAAACCAAATATCTTTCTCCTCTAAAACATCTTTTCGGTACAGCCCTCTCCAAAGCGCAACTCTAGTATTAACCACCAGTTTGTGTACTTTATCCGGTCTATATGTCCCTGTTAAATAAGGCTCTCCAAGGCAGTCATTTCTGACAGGCGCACTTATCCCTGTGTCCTCATAATACTCCTGATACCCACAGTACACCAGATCATAATGCCCCATAATCGCACGCCGGAACAATTTTCTAAACATATCACACTCTATAAAATCATCCGGATCTACAAATCCAATATAAGCTCCTCTTGCCGCTTTCATTCCTGCATTCCTTGCAGATGCACAGCCACCGTTTTCTTTCTCTATCAAAATGACACGTCTGTCATCTTCTGCATATTTTTTAATGAGCTGCCCAGAGCCATCTAAAGAGCCATCATTGACAAAAATATATTCCACATAGGACGCATTCCATTTTAACAAAGACTCTATACATGCTGGCAAGTATTGCTTCATATTATATACAGGAATAACAACCGATAGTTCTATACCTTCTGCTTCTTTTTCCCTATACCAGTCCAATACTTCACAAGAAGATGCATCTGGCCGCCCTCTATCCCTTTCAATGAAAATGTTCATACTGACTTCTCTGTAACACTCCCACACCTGAAAATAATCTTCCTCGCATCTCATTCTGCCTATCACATATCTAGGACATAATGCTTTATACGCAAGCAATTTCTCACACTGCCAATCAAAAATAATGGCGTCTACCCTAGAGGGCAACGCCTTATCTGCTGTATAAAACATAATGTCTTTCCTCTGTTTTTTGAGCCAATCTTGAATTTCTTTCAATTCCTGCGTTTTATGTAAGAGTAGTATTGTCTTAATATCAGTCTGCCCGGATAACTTATTTTTTATCTGCCTCATCTTGTTTCCCCCTCACTATAAGTTTTTTGTAACAGTTTTTTCAATATCTTTTCACCTATTTCCTGATATAGATAATCATAAAGAAAAAAACACCCTATAGGACGTTTAATTGCTGCCAAGAAGAAGCGATCCTGCCTTGCCTCTTTTTTTGAAAAAAACTTACATTCCCTCATCAGTGCTTTATCATAACAAAGTGGCAATTGCGCAAAGCGTTTATGAAGCTCTTTTACCAATGTTTTTCTTACATTTTCATCTGACATTCGGATATGCCAAATGGAAAAGCGCACTAAAATTCCCATAACCTGCCCTTGCAAATCTCCTCGTCCCTCGTTTTGTATATATTCTAAAATGTCATCAAATACCTGTAATATATCTAATCTCTCACTTCCCGTTGATGCTGTAATCTGACCTTTTCTCCCAACCCTGTAATAAAATCCCAGACTTCCTATTCCCATACAGCTTGTACACTTTGAAAGCAAATAAATATGAGGATACACATCTTCCCATTTTATCTGTTCCCGAAAACGGAATCTGATCTCCTTTACAAATTCCATTGATAATATTTTTCTGCATTGATTTACTTCAAAATGATACAATCTTTTATCCTGCTGAGGATCGACAATCTGTCCATCCTTTTGAAACACCTTTTGAAACAATTCCTTATCATGCCAATCCATAATTGTTCTACTCTTCTCATGGTAAATCTGTGGCAAAGTCATAATCATTTCTATTTTCGTATGCTGATTCATTTCAAGCTGTGCCAAAACGCCTTCCACATACTCTGGCATCAGCCAGTCATCACTGTCAAGAAATGTCACATAAGGAGTATTCACATATTTTATGCCACTGTTCCTCGCACCACCAAGCCCTTTGTTCTCTTGTTTGATATAAGTAATTTTTTGTGAATACTGGCTATAATACTGCTCACATATATCATCTGTATTATCAGTTGAGCCATCATTTACAATGATAATCTGGTATCTGCTGTCTGTCTGGTTCAGTATACTGTCTATTGTTTTGCATAAGGTATCTTCTGCATTGTACGCTGGTACGATAAAGGTAATCATATCCATATCCTTCTATTGCTCCATAAATTTCACATAATGTTCTAAAACCTTCTTAGTTTCTCCTATTTCCTTTAACTCTCCTTCATGAATCCATAGTACCTCATCACAAAGCTCCCTCAAAGTATCTATATTGTGTGATACAATAATAACTGTTCTCTTATCATCAGTGATAAGTTGTTTCATTTTCTTTTTACTCTTTTTGCGAAAATTATGATCTCCAACACTAAGTAACTCATCTACCAAAATAATATCCGTTTCTAACATCGCTGTAATGGCAAATGCCAACTTTGAATGCATGCCGCTAGAATATGTTCTGACCGGTCTGTCTATAAACTCTCCCAATTCCGCAAAATCAATGATGTCCTGCTCTCTCTTAGCAATCTCCTTATCTGAAAACCCAAGCAACAACCCTGACAACTTTATATTCTCACGTCCAGAAAGATTGTCCTTGAATCCAACCCCAAGCGCCATTAAGGAAACTGTATGCCCTTTTAAATCTATTGTGCCTGAATTTGGGGCAAACACGCCCGCTATTGCCCGAAGCAATGTCGACTTTCCACTCCCATTCTTTCCGACAATTCCTAAAATTCCACCTTCCTTAACTTGAAAACTAATCCCCTTTACAGCCTCAAAGTATACATTTTTTTCCTTTTTTTGAAATAAACTTTTGTGTATTGAAACATCATTTAAAATTCTATAGCTTATTCTTACATCTTTTACTTCTATTGCTACCATACGCTTTGTTTCTGAATCATTTTCCATTAAATCACCTTCACATAAGAATTTTCATTATGGTATATCATAAATATTCCCAACGCCATAATTATCAATGAAATAAAACCCCAAAGAAGAAGAATACCAGTATCTATACTTTGGCCATACAATAATGTTTTCCTAATTCCTGACATCAGAAAGGCTATTGGATTCACCTTCTCAATGATATTCCCATATGGCATAGGTACTCTTTTTGCAATATTATAAAAGACGCCAGTTAAGTACATTAGCATTTTCAAAACAATATCTAGGATATATCCCAAATCATCTATATACACTCCATAATTCATCAGAATCGTTCCAAGTCCAAAAGTAAATAAAAACAATACTATTAGTTCTGGAATAAGATATAATATATATAATGTTATCGGAACTCGATAGACAAACATCATCACAAAAATAATCCCTATGGAAACCAGCATCTTAAATGCATTGACAAGCATTTTAGAAAAAAGAAGTATGTACTTAGGAATATAGATTTTCGATACAATCCCCTTATTTTTCCTAATAATTGATACACTTCCAGAAATACTTCTTGAGAAAAAACTCCATATTGTGATTCCTATAAATATAAAAATGGGCCAATACTGCTCTGAAACACGAAATACAACCCCAAACACAAATGCGTAAATCAGCATCATGCAAAAAGGTTCTATCAGCCACCACAGCCAGTCCAAATAAGCGTTAGAAACCTCTGATTTCAAATCTGCCCTAGCCAACTGTATTGCATAGTGCATGTACTTCTTCATATCTTTAAGAAATCTTAATGTATATTGTAATCCCTTGATAGCAACCATCTCCTTTGTCAAATATTGCCATTAAAAAATCCCAATGTAGCCTTACTCTGTCAGCGTAAAAAATCTGTGCCAATAATTTCTACACCCATTTCTCTATAACGGTTTTCATCATAAATATCATTCACTGTAAATACATAGCAAATTAAACTGCTTTTATCCATAATTTCAGCAATTTCAGCACTATATGTTGCACTTGAAACACTAAAACTTATTATTCCATTATCATTACAATACGCAATAAAATTTTTAAGATTCAGCCAATCTTTCTCCCGTTTATTATCACTTGCAAGATACAAATTGATTATTGGAAAATCATAAATATCATGAATCGCCTGAATCATTTCCTTTGTCCTTCCACCAACAATAAATCTCTGCAACACATCTGCATTTTTAGCTTCTGAAACTAGAATTTCATAAATATGTTTTGTTTCATCATATGTTTTATTCCCTATATCTATCATCACATACATATCTCTCTTTTCTTTCATAAACTCAACAAGCTCACAAAATGAAGTTGCTTTATATTTACCTTGTATTTCAAAATTCATAAATTCATCAAATGTTGGTACATACTGCTTTTTATTATTCAAGGCATTTGTATCATAATAAACTTGTCCAATTCTTTTTTCGTAATCTGTCTTGCTCCAACCATGAACCAACACTGCCTTATCATCACTTGTCAAATTCACATCTACCTCATACAGCCGATAGCCTTGTTCATATAACTCTTCTAAAATTTCAAGTGAATTTACATAAGAATAACACTCTTGAGCTCCTCCTAATGCGTGCATGATATATTTTTGAGATTCCACAGTATCTATATAGTTCCTAACAACATTGTTTCTTTTAATTGCATTATATCCAATCATAAATACTGCCATCACAGCACATAGAACTATCCCTCCCCATACCGCAATTACTGTTTTATATGAAATATCTTGTTTTAATACTATTTTTTCTTCAAATAAATAACCCTTAATACATGGGATCCATTTTCTTTTTAATAATTCTTCTATTCCCCAAACAAGTAATGCTGTGCTAAACACCGCAATAATATACAAAAAGAGCTTAAAAGAATAACTTTTATCAGGAAGCAATTTTGGAATCGCAACATACCATACAGCTTGATTTAAATATATGTACAAACTGTATTTTCCCAAAAATGCAGCTATCCTAGGCACATTACCTGCCAAATCTGCTAGGTATGTATGCTGTGTTACACTTAGATAAACCGCAAAAGATATCAATAATATTATCGCATAATCCATATCCGAGGTATGATAAACCTGCATATATACAATAACTACTATATATAGAACTATTTCTATTAAACTCATCACAATTTTGCCTGCTTTTGTAAAAATAAAATTCATATTTCTTTTTATTGCATATAAAAAAACACCTAAATTAACTTCAGCTATCGCGCGTAACTGACACTCATACATAAAAGTTGACCAAACTCCAGTTTTCCTTATAGAAGTATATGTATGACTCATATACCCTAATATAAATATAGCAACTAATGGTGAAACGATATACAAATAATTTTCTTTATATTTATATAATGGTATAATAACCAGTGCCATTGCTAGTAAAAGTGCGGACAAATACCACGCTGGTCCATTATAATAAATCCCCGAAAATCCAGCATTCCTCAATAAAACAGGCTCATAGATGCTGCGCAATAAATCCTTTATGATACTGCTGAAAGCAACATTCTTATTGACAATATGTACTCCGCAAAATGCTATTAAATATGAAATACAAGAAGGCAGTAAAAATGCTTTCACTTTCCGTAACATCAATTTATATGGCTGTACATACCCCCCCAAGCAAGATTTTGCAAAATAGTATCCTGATACTATAAAAAAGAACTCTACAGCAAGACTGCCATTATAAAATAGTAATGTCTTTGTACTCCTAAGTTCATCTGACACTAAATATTTTGAGTGATTTAGTAAAATTACCATTGCAAATATGAATTTTAATATATAAATCTCATTATTCTTATCTTTAATTGATTTATTACACATTCATATACTCCTAGGCTTTCTTATAATCTGCTAATAACATTCTTTTCAAATATGGCAACATAATATCTTCTATAAATGTTACTAAATGCATAACAATAAAAGAAACAATAAATGTTGCACTAATATACATAATAAGTTTAAAAAAATACGTTTCATCAGGAATTATTGTTGCTATCACAGCCCAACATACCGTTTGATTCAAATATATATATAAACTATATTTTCCTAACAAAGTTGCAATTGAAGGTACACAATTAGCCAAATCTGCCAAATACGTTTTTTGTGTCATGCTGCATAAAACTGCTATTGCAATTAAAATGACAACTGCAAAATCTATTCCTGACACATGCCCATAATGCATAAACAATATAGTTGATACATAAAGGGTTGTCTCCAATGCTGTTAATAACCATTTTCCCAATTTAGACAATTCAATTGCATCGGCACATTTTTTTATTCCGTATATGAATATCCCTAAGTTTACATCTGCAATTGCTCTAATCTGACACTTATATGTAATTATATCCCACTTCGTTGCATTTCTTACTGACTTATATTTGTGACTCAGGTATCCCAAACAAAATACTGCAATGACAGGTGCTATGATATAAATATATTTCTCCTTATAGGTATAAAGTGGTATTATAATCAGTGCCATTGTCAATATTAGCGCAGAAATATACCATACTACGCCATCAAAACTTTTACCTGCAAAACCACCATTCCTAATTAACAGAGGTTCATATATTCCTTTCATTATATCCTTTAATATCTCTGTCACTCCAAGTTTTCCCTTTACTACATGCTTTCCAATGAATGCTATCCCCCATGAACACCATACTGGCAACACAAATGCCTTTATTTTATGCCACATAAGATTTTGTGGTGTTCTCCACCCCCCCAAGCAGGAATTTGCAAAATAGTATCCTGATACAATAAAGAAAAATTCTACAGCAATACTTCCATTATAAAAAAGAAGCGTTTTATTGTTCTGCATCTCTGCTGACACTAAGTTTTTAGAATGAAATAAAAGTATTACTATAGAAAAAATAAACTTTAATATGTTCACCTCATTATTCTTTTTTTTGTTCATGTTTATGCCCCTCTGTATGTATACTAATCAATGGTTTGACAGTAAACAAACTCCTTTCAAACTTCGCCCTCACATTTCACGCATCATACTTTGATACATCTCTACCAAATCTTTTGTTGGTTTCCAACCTAATTTTAACAATTCTTTTATATCCAAATTATAGCAATGTGGGGAGAGAAATTTCAGGCGTCCTTCTATATTATCTAAAAATTTTACGTTAACTCTTCCATTTGTCAGTTCTTTTGATACTTTTTGTGCCATTTCTAAGATAGAACAATACGTTTCTGGATTTGCAGCATTATACGCCTTTCCTTTTTCCCCTTTCAAAAGAATAGTAAGTATTGCGCTTGCTGCATCAAATGTATAAAGATAACATCTTTTACTACTTCCGTCTGTCAACAATGTAATATCTTTTTCTTCTTGTATACATCTTGCCAATTCAGCAAATATTCTTTTATCTTCCCTTGCTACGCCCGGACCAAAAGTCTGTGCAAGCCGTATGCTCATACAACGAATGTCAAATTCGCTCGAATAAGAGGCACACAAAGCTTCACATTGTCTTTTTGCCTCGGGATAACAATTCCTTACGATCAATGGATTGACATATCCCAAATCCTGTTCAGACAACTTATCCTCTGTTTTAGGTAACCCATAGATTTCCATACTTGATAAATATACAAATCCCTCCACACAATTCTCTTTCGCAATCTCTAATATATTGATTGTTCCAATAACCGCTGTCTTTATTGTTTCAACAGGCTTTGTCACAAAATACTCACTTGAAGTTGGACTTGCTCCATGTATAATATAATGAATCGAATATTCTATTATTGGAATATGTTCTATAGCCCCTTCAATAAAAATAATCGTATTCGTGTCTTGTAGCAACTGTGCAAACTGTACTTTTGCTTTTTCCACACAACGTACCAATACAAAGATTTTCAGATTCAACTGCCTTGCACAATCCGCATACGTTAAAGCCTTAATAATTGTAGAACCAATCAGTCCTGTTCCGCCAGTAATTAGTATATTTTTATTTTTCAACAATTCCCAAGGTATATATTCTTGTTTGTAAAACCATTCTAAATCCTGTTGGAACGCATCTGTTTTTTCGTCCATCTAATTATCCCCCGTAATCCGCTTTATTCTATCGTAAAAACGCCCTTATTATTTATAATTTCTTCGAGCTTATCTACTATCCGTTTTGCTGCATATCCATCTTCCATGCACCCCTTATCCTCAAGAAATGTTTTGCGTTTTGACTCATATTGCTGCATATCAAAATGTATAATGCTTTCATTTAGCTCATCATTATTGCGTGATATTGGAAATGGAGTTGTTTCCAAGGGATAATAAAATCCCCTATCGTGCCCATATACATCAAAATCTACAGCATAAATAAATGCAGGTTTCGTAGTCAGCGCATAATCACACAGCCAGCTTGAATAATCAGACAATCCTGCATCAGCTATACATAATAACTCCTGCATATCTGGATATGCTGTAGCATTGATGAGATAAGGGCTTTCAGCTATATTTTTCCCTGCCTTTCTATTGTGTAAATGAAATCGCATGAGCACTTTCCATTTTCCTCCAAACCTCAAAGCCAGCGAATTTACTAACCGCTCAAAATCGACATTAAAATATTCCAACGAACCATCTATGCGATATGTTGGGGCATACAAGATATATTTTGTATTTAAGGCTTCATTCCTTTCTCTTAAAATTATATTTTTTTCATACTCCGTCAGCTCGTCAAAATTATCAGGCATACTTTTCATTACTTTTAGATTCACTAATATTGTTTCTTTTAATTTTCTATACTGTTCTGCGTCCGCCAAAAAGAGTATGTCATTTCTGGCATGTCCATATTGTAATATTGGCGTATTGGTCCAATATGCTTCTCTAAAAACATCTGTCTCAAATACACTGTTTGATATACATATATCTGTCACTTTGTCACATTTTCTAGCAACCTTTTTGATATATCGTTTCTTCTTGCCTGATTGGTTATGCTGATTAGCTTTCCCTATTCGTTTAAACCCTAATGAACCATGCCATGTCTGTATATATACCTGCCCCTTTTTCTTCAACAACGCATATGGTTTTAAATATTTTAATTCATTTTCAATCCAAATCCTTGCTGTCGCCATTGCTTGATATGCCTCATATGTCCCTTTTTTTAAGACCGTCAGTTCGCTTGGAAAATTTCCGTTTACGATCTCCTTATCATTTTTTACAAGCCAAACCAACTCATATGACAGTTTTCTGTTAATAATTTCTTGAGCAATATATTTCGGATTACAGTCATATCTTCCATCAACTGCAGATAACACAATTTTATTATCTATTATTTTTTGTTTATTAGACCAAACTATCCTAACAATCTTTCCTATAGCATAATCCATTTTATAAAAAGGTGTCAAAAATATAATCTTAAGCTTTCTTTTTACATAGTCTGCTGTTTTACATATAAACTTGCCTTCTATTACTGCATATACAATATCATTCCACATATTTACCTGCCCTTCAAAATATATTCATGGCATACTTTTCTAAACTCTCTCACATAATATATGCAATAATTCTAAAGAGAAAAGGTATACCACGAGTTATGTATTTTCTATTATAAATTCTGTTAAACGCTCACTTGCATTTCCTTTTTCATAGCACCCTCTTTCTTTCAGAAATAAATCAACCTTATGTAAATAAGCCGTTTCATCAAACTGAACAATATTATTATTTAATGTTTCATTGCTGTCAGCTATTAAAAATGGTGTTTCACGCAACGAATAATAAAATCCTCTAGAATGAATATAATCGTTGATATCTTCTGCATAAATAAATGCTGGCCGCCTTGTCAGCATGAAATCAAATATCCAGCTTGAATAATCAGTTATCCCTATATCTGCCGCTGCTATTAGTTCCTGCATATCTGCGTATCCACTTACATCTATCACAGCTTCCATATTAGCGAACAAATTCTTGGTCTTTTTATTGTTTACATTGTGGAAATGCAAGCGTGCCAAAATAACCCACTGCCCCCCCGCGCTTTTTCTAAAGAATTTTTCAACATTTCACAATCTATTTGAATGGCACTTATATCACTCTTATTATCACGAAATGTAGGCGCATATAATACAGTTCTGACATTTGTATCTATTTCATAATACGTATAAATTTTCTGTTTTAATACTAACATTCTTTCCGCATCAAAAAATATATCGTTTCTTGGATGACCATATTTTAAGCATTTTACATCAGGCCAAAAAGAATTTTTAAATACATTTTCCTCAAATTCGCTGTTTGTTATAAAGAAATCAATTAACTTATTTCCTTTTTTTGCTATTTGCTTCCACTTGTCATTTCCATCTAATTTTTTAATTCCTAGCGAACCATGCCAAGTGTTCAGATATATTTGCCCGCGCTTTTTAGGCATATATTTCCAGATGCAATTCAGTGCATTATCCACCCAAAAATGAGCTGTTGCTAATGCCCAAAAACTTTCAAAAGAATTTCGTTTTACTAACTTTATCCCTTTAGGAAACGCAAATAAATCCTTATCATCAAAACTCCTCTTATCAACAATAAATATTATTTCATAATCCAGTTTTCTCTTGATAATATCTTCAATAATATACTTACAGTTACATGTATATGTATTTTGAAAAGTACTAAATACTATTCGTTTCTTATCAATTTTCGCGTTAGAGAACAATAAAAACCTTGATATTGTTCCAATAAATTCATCAATACTTTGTGACATATTTTTTAATACTGTACTAAAGTGTCTACCTATCTTACGCAAGGCATTTCCTTCTACAAACCCAATAAATACCTTTCCTCTATACCCATCTTTCTCAATTGTTATCTGTTGTGTTTCTTCATCATATACTCGTTTATACATAAATGTTATTTTCCTTTTTAAATATTTTCCAAAAAAATGAGGACTCTTTCTGTTGATTTCCCGTCCTCGTAACACCCTAGACAGCTATTAAATTCTTTAATATCTTCTTTATATTTTTTATTGTCAAACTGCACAATTTTCTTCAATAATTCCTCGATATTCTCCGCCTTTGGATATGGCCATTTCTCATATGGTATATAAAATTGTCTTTCCATATCTGCATACTGTTTGGGAGATTTAGCATAGCTAATAACTGGTCTGTTAAGTAATGAAAATTCCCATAAAAGTGACGAATAATCCGATATCAGTAAATCTGCCGCACATAATAATTCTTGTACATCTATGTAACCACTGCAATCTATCACTCTCTTATTCTGACTCGTTATGTGGTTTTGTCTGTCAAATTGGTGTGTTCTAAACAAACATACCCAATTCTCACCAGACTTTTCTTTAAGCAGGTCTAATACTTTTTCTATTTCAGCACTATTCAAAAGCTCATATTTTTCATATCGGTATGTTGGTGCATATAAAAGTATCTTTACCTGCAAATTTAAGTGATATATTTCTCTTATTTCCTTATAAAAAGCATTTTCCTTAAAAAATATATCGCATCTTGGCATCCCTGTTTTTAAAATTTGACTTTGTTTTAATTGAAATGCCCTCATAAATGTGGAACATAAATATTCACTAGATACTATCATATAATCTGTTCTTCCATACCATTTGTCAAAAAGTTCTTTATGAGCATTTGCTTCCGGTAAATCATACCCTGCTTTTTTAAAAGCACCTCCACCATGCCATGTATTGATAATAATTTGTCCTTTTTTCTTAATTAGAAGTTCATCCAACATATCATTTGTGATAAATATTTTAGTCCTCGCAAATGTATAATAATACATAAAACTACGCTTTTTAATTACTTTATAATCTTTATTTTTTGGTACTGTTTTAGGATAATCACTCACCCAATATAATCGATACTTTTTGTCTTTGTGTTTGATTAACTCACACAAAATATATTTTGGATTACAGCACAGACCTTTTCTGTCATGTGCATAAAACATAATTACACGTGGATTTATAGGTAAACACAATAACATATGTTTTCCGAATTTCCCTATGATTTTCTGTATTTTTTTATTCATATTCACCCTGCATATTCAATATTTCTTTTGATTCCAGAACAGCTCTCATTGTAAATATGTCTTCTGGTGTCGTAACTTTAATATTTTCTACTGGTCCATCTACCAAATACAATTGATGACCATAATATTGCATCATTGTACATGAATCTATAAAATCTAATCTATTTTCCTTTTTAGACTTTTCATGAGCCTTTAATATATCCTCTAGCCAAAAGCTTTGTGGTGCTTTTGCTATTCGGGAATTACTCCTATCTGGGACTTCTTGAATCAAATTGGTATTATCAACTACTAGGATTGTTTCTGTCACTTTAGAGGTTGTTATTGCAGAACCGTATTTTTTTACACTATTGATATTATCATCAATGACATGATGATCAATAAACGGTCTAACACCATCATGTATCAAAACAATCGCATCCTCATATGCAATCGCTTTAGCTGCTACCAAACCCTTATATATAGATTCCTGTCCCGTTTCACCTCCAGATACTATTGTTCTGACTTTTCGCAAGTTATATTGCTCTGTCAATTCATTAAGATATGGAATCCAGTCTTTCACACAGGATACTACGATAGCATCTATATTAGGATGCGTATCAAATATCTGTAATGTATGTATAATAATAGGCTTTCCGTATACTTGTAAAAATTGTTTTGGCAGTTCTTTTGTATGCATCCTTCTTCCAACTCCACCTGCAAAGATAACTCCAATATTCATCCCGCGTTCCTCCTGTACTTATCCTTAGGAACTGTGTACGAATAAATCCTTATATATTGTGACAGTTCCTTATCTTTGGGTGTTCCGTTCTGCAATTGTTTCATACTCCATACGACGCACATGATATTGTGTGTCCGCTAATATCCGGCGGTTCGATGCCATCAAGTCTGACACAAGACCTATCATAAAAGTAAGAAAACCGATTACTACCAATGTACATGCTAAAATAAGTGACTGTACATGACCATATCCTTCCCCTGTTGCAATTAGATACAGAAAGCGGAATCCAATCCCAGCCCCTATAAGCAATGGCAAAATACTCAAATATGTAAAACATTTAAGGGGCTGATACATCATATACGCACGCAAAATAATTACCATAGATTTCTTGACATAAGACCATACCCCATGAAACAATCGTGACGGTCTAAGCTCTGGATTTGTATGTACTGGAACACTTGTAATTGCTATCTTATCACGTCCTGCCTGAACAATTGTTTCTAATGTATAGGTATAGTCATTCACCACATTCACATGCATCGCCGCCTCCCTTGTCATAGCGCGGAATCCACTGGGTGCATCTGGTATGTCGGTATTTGACGCACGCCTTACTGCCCAACTTCCAAGATTCTGTAACATCTTTTTCAGTTTTGAGAAGTGCTCTGTTTCATCAATTGGGCGTGCTCCTATCACCATGTCAGCCCTTCCTTCTAAGATAGGCTGTATCAGTTTTTGAATGTCATCTGCATGATATTGGTTGTCAGCATCTGTATTTACAATAATGTCTGCTCCATTCCTTAGGCAACCATCCAACCCTGCCATAAAACCTCTTGCAAGTCCCTTGTTCTGGCTAAAACTAATGATGTGGTCAACTCCCCAATTGCGTGCAACTTCAACAGTTGCATCCTTACTTCCATCATTGATGATAAGGTATTCTATCACATCAATTCCATCCAGATGCTTGGGTAAATCATCTAATGCTATCTTTAGCGTATCTGCCTCGTTATAGCAGGGTATCTGTATAATCAGCTTCATTGTTCCCCCTTATCTAACCTCGCATGATTTTTTCTTATCGCAGAAACGATTCCAGTAGCGAACATAGCTACTACTATCAGCACCATAATACTTCCAAATATAATTGCATGTATCCTATTTTTCCTGTTATGTTCATACTCATCCAATCCTCTGTGATTGGCTGCCTCCATTTCCTCAAATTCCAACCGTATTGCTTCCTCAAAATCATTTCCAGTTGTCTTTTGTACTTCTGTTTGCGTTTCTTTTTCCATTTGTATATGCTCACCAAATCCTGCTAAAGCTTCTGTATGAATATATCCCTTCAAACCTTGATATCTTATCTTACACCATTCTCCTGTACAGTCTTCTATGACAATTACAGGTGTTCCTGCCTCTAAAGTTCCTACTACAGCGGCTGTGTCTTCTGCCTCTTCCATTACTTGTGTTGTATTAGCAGTTTCTTGTAAAGTATTGGCTTTATACAATATTGTTTCTGCTGCTGATATAGTAAATGCACTCATCACTATCAGAAATAATATCAATACACTGCTTACAACTATTCGATTCAATCGTCTATTTAACGTTTTATTCACTTTTATACCCCATATTTATATATTGTTATGCTTTCTTTGTTGCCAACTCCCAAGTTGCATATATCAGTCAAATATCTGTAATGCCACAATGCACCTTCTTAGTTATAAAACAATATAAAATGTCCATACTCATCCCAATATCTGTATCTATCTTTCATATTCTCAATCTGTGAACTTTCAAAATTGAGTAGAACTAAATCCGTTTCCAAAAGTTCATATTCATATTCTTTCTGATGGTATACTACAATATCCTCATCCCTCATAATAAACTGTAATATGTCTACTAATGGAAACCCTTCATCCTCTATGTATACAATCCTACGATAATCCAATCCTGTGTCTTCATGGAATATCACCATTTTTCTGTACTGTTCCAACTTGTCAGCCATACAAGTATCCCGATAAGTTGCTTTGCTAAATGGATTCTTATACAGCACATCTATCCTGATTGCAAGCACAATCTGAAGCGCAATAATAACTGTCCACATAAAAAAACGAAATTCGTATCGCTTCACATAATGGGCAATCACTGTCACCAACACTGTAAGAACCATGCCAAAGGCATAAGCCATCAAGAAGAAACTCCTTACTTCAAAGTTGTTTTCATCATATAGATAACTCATACCTACCATAAAATATCCATGTAAAGTTATAAGACCTTTTCTTTCTGCTGTATATATGACCAAAAGTGTTGCTAATAGCTGCGATAATACTATAGCACCTGTACCTGTCCACTTTTGTTTATCCTCAGACAACTCCTTCATACCTGCTATCATAACCAACGGAAGGATAAACTCGTTATATCGCCCATATGTAAGGTTATCCAACCTCTGCGGATGTATCATATAGATGGCAGTAATCATTATCTGACTTATCACTGACAGAACAACAAACATATCAAACAATAAATATGTCTCTATATGCTTAGTCCGAAACGCATTTTGTATGCCCTTATAAATATTTTTGATAAGGGCATACATTCCCCAATAAAACGTACCATAAGAAGCAACCCCTAAATAGAGCAGTTTCCCAACCAAGCTACTAAGAAGATCCAAAAATCCCTGCCATGTCAAAATATGACGTAGCTTGCCAACCTGCCCAAATAGGTTGTTAGCATCCAAAAGTGTTCTACTTGCATCCGCATATATTTTGCGATATATTCCGTTTTTTACCAGAATACCAACTATAAAAATAACTGTTCCTGCAAACAGGATAAGTAGCACTTGGCGCTTCTTTTTCAGATTTACTATAACATGAAGTAAAATAATGCATGTCCCCGCTATTAGCACTCCCACCGCCCGCATATGTACAAAGAATATATATACAAGCGCCAACACAAGGCAAATCAATGTTGAGAACTTGGAATGTTTCAGATAATCAAGCATTAGCATACATATTAAAATATATACAGTAAGCAAAGGTATCTCTGTCATTGTCATCCATGCATAGAACAAATTACCTGCAGAAAATATTGCAACTGTTGAAAATATAGCTATCAGTTCCTTTAATTTCTCACTTTTTTCTTGTTGGTTCTCAAGACATTTTACCGCAATCTTGTACAAGCATATCATATCCACCAAAAGCATAAAAAAATTTAAGGTAACTGCCGCCCTATACGCCATTACACTGTCTTGAAACAAATAGAAGAAAGGAAATAATATGATACTATATCCAAAAGAATAATAAGAGCCCAGAGAAACCACATCAGACCAGTCATAACCTACAAGACGTGCAGCATGTGCCCAATATCCAAATTCATCGGGATATATTACAAACCCATATATATGCCCTATCCCATACCCATAAAAGCATGACAGTAATATCATAAATAAGAGCATATATTTGTGATGTATGCACCAGCTTTTCAACATATTTTTGCCTAACTCCCATCATATATATTCCCTGTCTCGCCTTCTCTAAAAATCAGGGTGTCATGCACGAACCATAACACCCTAATAAGCCTTACATTATGCCAACTTTTCAGACTAGAATTATTCTGCTACAATTGCATATGTTCCAAGTCCAGCCTTTACCTCAAATGTAACTGTTGCAGGGTTTGTATCCTTATCTTCAAGGATTGTAACTACGCCTCCTCGCTGTACACATACTACACTATATGTCTTTGAAGTATCTGCTCCCTTAGGAAGCCCTGTCGACATAGCAATATTTCCATCAGAAAGAGTTACCCATTTCCCACTGTTGTCTTTTGCGCCAAGGTCGACATTAAGTGTTGCTGTAAGTTCTCCACCTATTGCCTCAACTGCTGCATTCACACATGCCATAGCCTTGTCACTTTTCTTAACATCTGTGTCATAAATGATAATGACTGGTCTTTGTGAATCTGCAAGACCAAGTGATGTCTTCACATCAGCAAGTGGTGTCGTAACAGCTACACCTTCTACAGAATTTGCTGCATATACCCCTTCAACTGATGTTTTAACCTCTACACCGCCTACTGTAATAACTGCGCCTGCTGACTGTGAATGCTTTGAAGCATACGTTTCAACAACGGCTTCTTCGCTTGCTTCACTCGAACCGCCTGAGCTTCCGCTTGAAGCTGCTACTGTTACAGCGGAAGCCATAATCATGGTTGCTGTAAGTGCTGCTGCAAGCATTTTTCTAATTGACTTACTTTTCATTGGAAATCTCCTCCTCTTTTTAGGGCATACCCCAATTTACTGCTGCCAAAAGTACAAAACATACTTCTGTTGCTTTTCATTATACCCCCCCGTGGAAAAAATCAAGCTTTTTTTTCGATTTTGTCATTTTTTCTTATATTTTTCTTGATATTGGCTGCCTATTAACAAAAATGAATAAAAAAGGCTCTTTTCTTACCCGCTGCGTAAAACCATAACAAAAGGAGTGCCATTCAGACACTCCTCTTTCACAAAATATCAGTATAAGTTAGTACATTACTTGTCAACTGCCCGTTTCCTATCTTACAATGCTATATTCCATCATCTCATATACAAGCCTTGTGCCTTCCGTAATTTCTGATGGAAGGAGCGCACGTGCAACGCACTTTTGTTCTGTACTTTTTTGTTCTATGCACTCGTCCTCCTCCTTTTTTAGATAGGCATAATCTCCTTCAAGACTACTGACTGTATAATAAATCTTATCCAGCATCATAGCATTATTCCTCAAGAATAGATTTTACAATAGCGGCAATCTTGTCGCATTTACAGTTTGCAAAGAAATATTCCTGAAATTTCTCTCCGCTGAGCGCGCCTTTGCAAAGCTCCTTGTCAAGCTTTGGAAGAATATCGCATAAATCCACATGTGTTACTTCCTTCACTTCATCAAGAATCTTCTTATTCCTCTGTTCTGGCACAACACGCTCCTTGGGATAACCACCGCCCCCCGGCGCACAGAATAGCTTTTCAAAAATATATTCCAAGTTAAGCTCCCCACCCCAGCCAAAGTTCTCGGCAAATGGAAGCGCTACACAGTTCCCATCATTCACTTGTGAGAATAAATATGCGTCAAGCGGTGACTCAATATGCCCGCACAATACCTTTGGAAATGCGTTACATGCAAGCATCGCGCCCTCGCCTGTACCACAGCCTGTGATTACAAAATCTGCTGCTCCTGAATTTAAAAGCACTGCTGCCAAAATACCATTCTGTACATATGTAAGCTGATGTGTCTCCTCAGCAGAATACATACCATAATTAAACACTTCATGTCCCATAGGTTCTACAACCTTTTTAAGCGTCTCACAGACCATAGCATTTTTAGCCGCTTGGCTATTTTCATTGATGAGTGCAATTTTCATTTTATTTTCCATCCTTTCTAAAAACAATGCATTTGCTATTGCCATTCATTTTTACACTTAGGAACTATTTAGAAATTCTGCAAACGAAAATCTAAAGCAAAAAAGAAATGGCATTCGCTAAAAATAGTATAACACCAAACATGACAAGTTTACTACTTTTTTTCAAAAATATATAAATATTTTTTCAAAACTTCTTCATAAAAGTAAAAAAATCTGCGTATATATAAACCGTCGGTTTTCATTATCAACAAAAAGAATGATAATTTTGTAATTTTTTTGTTAAAATTCTACATTTATCATTGCTTTTACAGCGCATTTGAGATATAGTTAAATTGTAAACACCTTTCATGATAAAAAGTTTATTATGTGTTTTGTTTACATTCGGCAGATTGTAGCCATACTCCTCTAATAGCAAGGAGGCGAAAGATATTGATAGCCAAAAGAAAAGAATTACAGACAGATATTTTAAAAGAAATGAACAGTGAAGGCGTATATGAGCCCCCACGGGCATTTTCATTTATAACACCTTCCAAAATGGAACGCATACCACAAGAAGAATACGACCAATTAGTCGAGCCATACCGTGAGGCAATGACAAGGCTTGAGGTTCGCATGAACGGGCTTAACGAAGACTATAGAAAAAAGTACCGCGACTACCCCATACATAATATACAGGCTCGTATTAAAAGCAGGAAAAGCATAGAGAAAAAACTTGCTTCAAGAAACCTGCCTGTGACAGCATACACAGCAAAGGACAATTTGACAGATATTGCAGGTATTCGCGTAATCTGTTATTTTGTGGAGGACATTTTCAGCATTCTTACACTTGTAAAGACTCAAAATGATTTACTCATATTAAAAGAGAGCGACTATATCCATTATCCCAAATCCAGCGGCTACAAGAGTTATCACATGGTTCTTGGCATCCCTGTTTACCGTATCGAGGGCATGCAATATTACCCAGTGGAAATACAATTCCGCACACTTGCTATGGATTTATGGGCAAGTATGGAGCATCGTATATGTTACAAAGGAGAATCGTCTGATGAAACAACTGATTCCTTCAGAAATTATTCAACAGAACTTTCAGAAATGGAACGGCGCATGAAACATTTGCTGGATGAAACCAGAAAGATCAATCCGCAAGAACCCATGCAGTAAAACAGAGTAGGGCTAATTCCCTACCCTGTTTTTTATTTCCACTTTTATGTCGCAATCTGCTATGAATTGATAATTTGCCTCTAACCCATAACCAATATGTATATTTAAGAAGTCCTCACCTTCCTCTACATCTATTTTTTTCGTATCAAGTGCTATCAAAAGACTTCCAAAGGGAGTAAAGTATTCTGTCAAAGTCTTTTTGCCTTCCCAAAATACCATTTGTGCATTGACAGCTCCCTTTTTGGTTAGAGTAAACTCATTATCTTTGAATTTTATCATATTCTTTACTGGCTCACTATAGTCTTCTGTAAGTTCCTCATATAACACAAACTGTGTCCCGTCCCTACAATAGTATTCCCCTGAACATATAGTTTTGATACTATCAAGCTCCTCGTCCGTAGCAGCCGCCTCCCGCACTTCGTTACTTACAAGCTGAAGCCCTTGAATAGATATTAACACATCCTTTGTCAATCAACACACCTCTTTCCTATCCTATATAGAAACCTGAATCATCCTTTGAAAAGGTCAAACAATGCAATCTTATATTTTATCGTTATCTCTTTGCCATCCTCGGCATTCCCATAAAAATAAGATTCCATAAAATCCTCTGCTTCTTCCTGTGTAAGTTCCCTTCCATTCTCATCCACAATACAGCCTTCGCCTGCCTTTATGAAAATCTCCGGACTAAGTGCGCCAATCCAAATTACAGCACCTAACACAAGCATCATTCTCTTGAAAAATTTTTTTGCATACATAATATGTCCATACCTCCTTGTTTTGAGGTTTTCCTCCTTGTTTTATGACCTATTATTCCTCTTTATTATAAAATAATCTGTCACTTAAAGTTAAGTATGGACATTCTTGTAAAATCTATTCAATTCTCATTACCATTTTCTTATCATTTGTGAATTTTTATCTGCCTTAGATTTTAATGACTTACTGCCGACCCATTATTTTCAAGCCGTAGCTGCCGGATAATTGCTTCCTCCTGATTTCTGATATGCTTACGCACTACTTCTGCCGCAGAAACTTTATCTTTCTTGGAAATGCTTTGATACATTTCCTCATGCTCTTTTTTCAACATTTCATGTGATGTGGTATCTTTTAAGTATTCAAAGCGATATCTGTACATTTGTTCTGACAAATTATTAACAAGTTGCATTAGCCGCGCATTTCCAGTGGAATGTACAATAATATCATGAAATGCCACATCCGCCTCTGCCATTTTCCTCGTGTCCTTTGTCTTAACCGCTGTGCTGAAATTCTCACATGCTGCAAGCAGACTCGCAAGTGTCTCTGCCTCCATCCGCTCACATGCAAGCTCTATAGCAAGCACATCAAGCGCACAGCGCACTTCCATCACATCTTTCAAGCTCTTCAGGGTAATTTGTGCAACTTCAGCACCTCGCCTTGGTATCATAATCACAAGCCCTTCAAGCTCTAGCTTTCTGATTGCTTCTCTTATCGGGGTACGGCTGACACCCAGTTTATTTGCCAGATGAATTTCCATTAAGCGCTCACCTGGCTTTAGTCGCCCTGTCAATATTTCCTGTCTCAGTGTATTGAACACAACATCTCTGAGCGGTAAATAGTCCTCATCATTCATCCTCATTATCGCCCTCCGTTACATCTTTTCATTATAAAATTCCGTGACTTTTATCATTGCTTTCGCCTTCTTTTTCTTTAGTGTTTCCCTAACACGCTCTGCTGCTGCATTTGCTTGTCCTTCATCTACAAATACACCAAAAATACTTGGTCCACTTCCACTCATAATGGCATTCATTGCATCGTTTTCAAGCATCAATTCCTTTATTTCTTTTATGATGGGATATTTGTTTTGTGTCACAGTTTCCATCACATTTTCCATACGGTCTGTGATACCCCTTAAATTTCCATGCTTTAGTGCCTCCACCATACCATCTATATCCGGATGTTTTTCAAGTTCGTTGACATGAAGACTTTGGTATACCCACTGTGTTGACACCATGATAGCTGGCTTCACTACCAATAACGCTGCTTGAGGTGGCGCTGGCATCGGTGTCAACTTCTCACCGATGCCTTGTGCAAGCGCAGTCCCTCCAAGGATACAAAATGGAATATCTGCGCCGAGCCGCACTGCCTGTTCCATCAGATTCTCTCTGTCAAGTCCAAGGGAGAATATTTCATTCATAGCAAGCATTGTTGCCGCCGCATCAGTGCTGCCACCTGCCATTCCTGCAGCTACAGGTATATGCTTTTTTAAATGGATTTCTATGCCTTTACGTATGGAAAATTGTTCCTTCATAAGTTTTGCAGCCCTGAAAATCAGGTTATTTTCTAAATCCCCTAGATAGTCCTTGCTGTCAACAGATAAAATAATATCTGGATCTCCACGCATCCTAAATTCCAACTCGTCATAAATATCCACTGCCTGCATGACTGTCTTTATCTCATGGTATCCATTTTCAAGGCGTCTACATACATCAAGTGCCAAATTGATTTTTGCCCTCGCCTTATAGTTTAACAATTTCATATCGTATTTCCCCTTTGTATTTTTTCCCATACAATTTTCTTAATTATATAGGAAAAAATGTTGTTCGTCAATCGTAAGTTGTAACAGTCCAAATACCTTCACTGTTCATCAAAATAAACTGAAGGTATTATTCGTTATTTGAACCATTACCTTAAGTTCCCCTTACTTTCTGAAATGAAACCTTGATACTAAACATATTTTCTTTCAGTTCAGCATGTACTCTTCCACCCATCTTTTCTGTAAAATTTTTAACAATTGCAAGACCTAATCCTGTAGTCTTACGTGTACGGGACTTATCAGTCGTGTAAAATCTATCAAATATGCGCTCTATATCTGTTGTCTCTATACTGTCTGTCCTGTTTGATGTGATAAGTTCCACTGTTTCTGCTTGTTCTTCTATAGAAAATGCATACGCACCTATCCCATGCACCAATGCATTTTTAATGACATTTTCTATGATTCGGGTAGTCGCACGTCGATCTGCATAAATATAACAAGGTCTTTCGCACAAAATTACTTCTGGCTCACACCCTTTTGTGACAAAATCATTGTAAAACATGGACAGAGTGTCTGCGAAAATATTATTTAGATTCAATACCTCGTAATCAAATTCCAACTCGTCAGCCTCTATTCTTGCATATGCAAAAAGCTGATCAAGCATGTCTGTAACATCTTTGATGCGATTTGCTATATTTTCAATATATTGCCGCTGTTTCGTTCTGTCTGTTATGCTTCCTGCCAAGAGCATTTGTGTATAACCCTTTGCACTGGTAAGTGGCGTGCGTATGTCGTGAGAAATGCCAGATATACTTTCTCGATAGTTTTGGTTCTCCTTTTTTAAGCGCTGGATCTTGCTGCAGCTTTCCTGCTGTATCTTATTGATTTCATTGATTAGTTCCTGTGTCCTTCCCACGCGACAATAGGAGGATAAACGATAATTTGTATCCTCCTGTTCTAAGAAATCAATTTGTTTTAAAATGTAATTTATTGCTTGTCGATAACACCACAGCCGCACGCTCATTACGGCTGTGGCAAAAAGAAGCAAAACTATTATAATTATCATTTTATGTCCTTTTTCATGAAATAAAGCATGCCGCCTATAAGTGAAACAAGCAGCCAGAATCCTGCGATAAGCCCTGAACTTGTGATAAACTCTGCCGGAATGTCCCTGCAAGGACATTGTTGGATAATCGTTATTATCCAATACTTAGATGGCTGAAATTGTATGTGAAGCGATATACATAACAGATCCAACAATTGCATTAAAGTATAAGAGCCTAAAAGTATACCAACAATTGAAATTACGATTCCTGCTGCTATTTTTTCTACCAGTTCACCCAAAAATATAATAACAGCAGTAAGGCTTGTCAAATATAAAAAGTTCATAGCAACATATGAGAAAAAATCATAGAAAAAAGTACTATTTAGCTCACTTATCCCCATATATACAATACCGCCTATCAGTGTCGCCAATGCCGTTAAAAAGTAATTTACCACTGCACCAAACTCTGTCACAAGGAATCTTGCAAGGAATATCTCTTCCCGCCTATATCCTTTTCCCACCAAATTTTTCATAGTACCACAAGGATATACACCTAAAACAAATACACAGATAAAAACTGAAACCAGTATTGCCGCATTCGTATTTCCATACATATTTTGTAGAACATCAAGTATATCCATCTCAGACAGATTTGCTGACAGCTCACTCATAGTATTTGCTGTATCTCCTACTACAATCGGACTTTCATTTTGTATTATCTCTTTTATTCTATCTAATGTAACATAAGTAAGCAGCGCAAAGACCATATTAAATATGCATACTCCCCAAAAACACCTGCTTTTTTTCATTCTATATAATTCTGAACTGATCAAATTTATCATATTACTAACTCTTATCCTTTCCTATGCCTCTTTGCCATTTGTGCGTTCCATGAAATACTCTTCCAAATCCTGTCCTGCTGTGTAGCTTTCTATAATCTCTACCCCTGCATTGGTCAAAGCCTTATTTATCTGCACAATGTCATCAAGATGCCCAAAAATACGTATCAATGATTTTTCTGGTACGTCAAAATCATTGATTCCAAGCTCTTGTTCTAAAATGTTTGTAGCAAGCGCCGTTCCACTATCCGCGTTATTTATGACAAGCTTATGGCATCTGCGGTAGCGTTGTAAAAGCTCAGATGCAGACAACTCTTCCACCAACACACCATCTCTGATAATTCCATAGGCACTGGCTATCTTGGACAACTCGCCGAGGATATGGCTGGATATGATGATTGTGATATTCTTTTCTCGATTCAGCCTTATCAAAAGCTCTCGTATCATGTGTATTCCCTCTGGATCAAGTCCATTTATTGGCTCATCAAGTATAAGGAAGTCTGGTGTTTTTAACAGTGCCATTGCAATCCCTAGACGCTGTTTCATTCCCATTGAAAAATCCTTAACCTTTTTCTTTCCTGTATTTTCCAAATTTACTAATTTCAATACTTCTGGCATAATATTTCTATCCGTTATGCCATAAGCCCGTCTAAGAAGCTCAAGGTTTTCATATGCTGTCATTCTTGGGTATGCCCCCGGTTGTTCAATCAGCGTGCCTATACGCATACGCTGTCTATCTATATCTGCCGCCCCAAACAACTCGATTTCTCCAAAAGTAGGTTGTGCAAGCCCTGCTACCATACGCATAAACGTAGTCTTGCCTGCGCCATTCTTTCCTATAAATCCATAAATATCACCTTTTTTTACATGCATACTCACTCTGTCCACTACTTTCTTTTTACCATAGACTTTTGTAAGCTGCTCTGTCCGCAATACATATTGCCTTGCGTTTTCTTTTTCCATTGCTGCTCCCATGTAGATCCCCTCACTTTTTATATTGTTGTTACGTTACATTTACAACTATATCGTTCCTTCATAGCTGCATTTATCCTTTCATGATATAGTTTATATGATATAATCTATCAGGGAACATTTTAGAAACATTAGGGAAAGTTTAAAGAAATCATAAAGTTTTTCAGTGAATAGTTATGATGTTTTCATTTTAAATCCGATTCCCCATACCGTCTGAATATACGTTTCTGAGTTGTTTACCTTTGCGAGCTTCTGGCGTATATTGCTTATATGTACGTTCACCGCATTATCCTCTCCTATGAACTCCTCATTCCATACAGACTCATAAATATTATTTTTGGTAAATACCTTCTCTGGATTTTCCATCAACAGTGCAAGTATGAGGTATTCACGTCGAGTAAGTGTAACTTCCTGCCCTGCAACAGTTACTCTGAACTTCTGTGGCTCTATAACAATATCCTTAAACCGCAAAATATCTGTATTCTCATCTTTTTCGATAGAACTTTGCTTTTTATTCCTGCGCAGCACTGCTTCAAGTCTTGCTAACAATTCCTCTGTATCAAAAGGCTTTACCACATAATCATCTGCACCAGCACGCAGCATGTCTACTCTAGTATGCACATCATCCTTTGCAGAAGCAATTATGACAGCTATGTCACTTCTTTCCTTCTTTATTTTGGCAAGCAGCTCTTCCCCTGTCAGCCCTGGAAGCATCAGGTCAAGTATAACTGCTTGTGGGGGCTCTTTTTCTATATAAAAAAGTGCCTCCGTTCCAGAATATGCTGATGATGTATCATAACCACTATTTTGTAGCAAATCTGTAAGCATATGGTTGATGTTGTTGTCATCTTCTACTATTAGAATATATTGCCGCATTTTGGTTCTCCTTGCTGCTCTTTATTTATCAGGTTTTGTGCCCTCCTCTTATTATCACACAAAATCCACTCGTCTAATGTAAGCGGTTCATAATCGGAATACATACAGAAACAATTTATCATGTTACATGGAATTGTCCTTGTATTTCCATTCGTATCTGTTATAGTAGTGTGTCGAGTGATATCTGCAAACTGCTCTATGAGTCTTTGATCTTGCGTATCATGGACATGTCCATAGAGCATGTATGTCCTAGGATTTCCATTTTTATCCAAATGATATTGCCCGTTGTAACATATGATAGGATAATGGCATAGCACGACCTTGCGCTTATTATCTGACAGTTCTTCATAAGGTTTAATCCATACAAAACGATTCTCACATTTATTTAACCAAGAATGGTCATGATTTCCTTGTATCAGATACAACCTTCCATTGAGCCGTGAAAGCAAGATATTGGTATCTTCTGCCTTGTTCCACGACAAATCCCCAATTATGACAACATCGTCATTTTTTCTGACTTTGCTGTTCCACTTTTTTATCATATATTCATTCATTTCCTCTACACTCCCAAAACCGCGATGATCCATTCTATAGTTTTGAGCCTCATGAAAGAAATGCAAGTCTGCAATATAATATCTCACTTATCCACTTCCTTATCGCGCCAGCCGCAGCACTATCAAAACAACAGCCTGCCAACACAGCTTACTCCAAGCGCTGCCACCCAAGCAATTGCGCATTGCCCTAATACCATAAACACCGCCCAACGCCAGCCAAGCTCCCTTTTCACAGCGGCAACTGCAGCCACACAAGGCGTATATAATAAACAAAAGGCAAGAAGTCCTGCAGCAGCAAACTGTGGGATTGTTGCAATCAAGTTTTGTGTTGTTCCAAAAAGCACTGTCACAGTAGCAACTACGCTCTCTTTTGCCATAAAACCTGTAATCAACGCTGTGGATATGCGCCAGTCACCAAAACCCAAAGGGGCAAATATTGGCGCGATCCAGCCTGCCACAGCAGCAAGAATGCTATCCTTTGAATCTGTCACCACATCCAACCTAGTATCAAATGTCTGTAAAAACCAAATCACAATCGTTGCAAGGAAAATCACTGTAAACGCCCTCTGTAAAAAATCCTTTGCCTTCTCCCATAAGAGTCGCCCTACATTCTTTGCTCCCGGCATACGATAATTTGGTAATTCCATGACAAAAGGTACTGCCTCTCCATGAAATTTCAGTTTCCGCAGCAACACAGCCCACAAAATTCCCATCAAGATGCCTCCAAAATACAGCGCAACCATCACCATAGCACCATGACTAGGGAAAAATGCTGCTGTAAAAAATGCATAAATTGGTAGCTTTGCTGAACAGCTCATAAATGGTGTCAAAAGAATTGTCATTTTCCGGTCACGCTCCGAAGGCAATGTCCGGCTCGCCATAACCCCCGGCACAGTACAGCCAAACCCAATCAGCATTGGTACAATACTGCGCCCAGAAAGCCCGATCCTGCGAAGAAGCTTATCCATCACAAACGCCACTCTCGCCATATACCCGCTGTCTTCCAACAAAGACAAAAAGAAAAACAATGTGACAATTGTTGGCAGAAAACTAAGAACACTGCCAACACCATTAAAAATACCATCAATGACCAACGACTGTAAGACTTCGTTCACATCTCCAGCCTGCATCGCAGCCTGTACGATATCTGTAAGTCCTCCAATTGCCAATTCGAGTATTGCAGATAAAGCAGCACCAATTACATTGAACGTCAGCCAGAATACTGCTGCCATGATTCCAATAAAAACAGGAATTGCCGTATACTTTCCTGTTAAGATTTTGTCAGCCTTCATACTTCTTGCATGTTCCTTGCTCTCATGCGGTTTTATCACAGTCTGGCTGCAAATCTTATTGATAAAAGCAAACCGCATGTCAGCAATTGCCGCCGCCCGATCAAATCCGCGTTCCTTTTCCATTTGCTGAATAATATGCTCTAATGCTTCCTTCTCATTTTGGTCAAGCTGCAATTTCTCTAAAATCAGCGTGTCACCTTCCGCTAACTTTGCTGCGGCAAATCTGACAGGTATGTCATTTTTAAGTGCATGGTCTTCTATCAAATGCATAATTCCATGAAGGCATCTATGTACTGCACCACCGTTCTCTTCTGGTTCGCAAAAATCTTGTCTACCGGGACGTTCCTGATATTTTGCCACATGCAAAGCATGATCTACTAACTCACTAATACCTTCATTTTTTGCCGCCGAAATTGGCACTACAGGAATTCCAAGCAGCTCCTCTAGCTCATTGACACGGATACTTCCTCCATTTTCCCGCACTTCGTCCATCATATTGAGTGCAAGCACCATAGGTACATCAAGTTCTAAAAGCTGCATTGTCAAATACAAATTTCTCTCAATATTGGTTGCATCCACAATATTGATGATTGCCTTTGGATGCTCCTCTAGGACAAACTGTCTTGTCACAATTTCCTCACTCGAATAAGGCGACATGGAATAAATTCCTGGCAAATCTGTGACGAGTGTATTCGTATGTCCTTTGATTACGCCGTCCTTACGGTCTACTGTAACTCCGGGGAAATTGCCTACATGCTGGTTTGCTCCAGTCATTTGGTTAAAGAGCGTAGTTTTTCCACAATTCTGATTTCCTGCTAATGCAAAAGTGATACATTCATTTTCTGGCAGTGGATGCTCATCTGCCTTCATATGATATTTGCCACCTTCCCCAAGTCCCGGATGCTGCATACTTTTCCTATCCTTATTTTGTATGATAGGAAGCTCCTCTGGTTCTTCCTTTACTTGTTGTATTTCTATTTTCTCTGCATCTGCTAACCGCAGTGTCAATTCATAGCCGTGAATGCGCAATTCTACTGGATCTCCCATCGGGGCATGTTTTACCATAGTGATTTTTGCATTTGGGATGATACCCATATCTAAAAAGTGTCTTCGCAGTGCCCCTTCTCCTCCTACTGATATAACCTTTGCCGTCTGACCAATTGGCAGTTCTTTCAGCGTCATACTGTTACCTCCTCATTTCCCTATTGTCATACTATTGTTATACCTATTCTATCATAATACTTTTTTGAGATATTTCCACATTTTTTTACAAAATTCTCATTTCAATATCTGGTAATAGTGTTACTGTTCACTCTGTTCCAGTAACAGGTAAAAATCAAACCTAAATCACATGAACAATAACTAGTAATATACCTCAATACAGTTCATATTTCGTTCATAATTCTTTGAAAAATTATTCAATAAATAAACATGATTTAGACATTTAAGCACTCTATACTATAAACATAAGGTGATACAAAAAAGCCTTAAACATACAAGTGATAACTTTACTTATAATAACTTTTTCATAATATATGCCAAGTGGTCGCAGGATTACTTGGCATCCTCCCTTTTATAAGAATTATAAAATTTTATAAGGATTATAAAAATAACGAATTTTTTATCTTTTCCTTGCATTTTTTTACCACAACATGTATAAATATAGTAAAGAGAATATCCACACACGGCAGGAGGATCTGTCAAATGGGGATATTCTCTTTTCTATTATAATAAGGAGGTTCTTCTATGTTCGATATGATAGCAAAAGTCAACAGCGCCATAAATGGCGTAGTGTGGGGGATTCCCATGCTTATCTTAATCATTGGAACAGGCATTTATATGACTGTACGCACAAAATTTTTTCAAATCACACGCGCAAAGCATGTTAGCGCAAAGACAATCGGTGGTGTCTTTAAAAAGGGAAGCAATGTGACAGATTCAACAGAAAAAGCATCCATATCCCAATTTCAGGCGCTATGTACTGCACTTGCAGCTACTATTGGTGTGGGCAACATCGCAGGCGTGGCGGCTGCTATCGCTGCCGGTGGTCCGGGTGCAATTTTCTGGATGTGGCTTTCTGCCTTTTTTGGAATGATGACCAACTACTCAGAAAACGTCCTTGGCATTTATTTTCGCCGCAAAAACAGCCGTGATGAATGGTGTGGCGGTGCAATGTACTATTTGCGAGACGGGTTAGGCTCTAAAAAGGGATGCGCTGGATTGGGGAAGGTGTTGGCAGTGCTCTTTTCTATTTTCTGTGTGCTTGCTTCCTTTGGAATCGGAAATATGAGTCAAGTGAACACTATTTCTAGTAATATTACCTCTGTATTCCGGATTGAATCACTTGACCGCACGTTCCTGCTTGGCTCACAGACAATCAATTTATATGCCTTGGTTGTTGGCATATGCCTTATGGTGCTGGCAGGGCTTGTTATTGTAGGCGGCATCAAGCGGATTGCGCAGGTTACAGAGAAATTCGTACCATTTATGGCATGTGCATACATATTGGGTGCATTGATTGTATTTATCGCAAATATTGGAAAAGTTGGAGAAGTCTTTAGTGCTATATTTTCCTTTGCATTCGGTTTCCGTGCAATCGGCGGCGCAGCTGTTGGGCTTGCTGTAAAAAGTGCTGTCACATGGGGCTTTAAGCGCGGTGTTTTCTCAAATGAGGCTGGTCTTGGCTCATCTGTAATGGTCCATTGCGCCTCTAATGTTGTAGAGCCTGTAAGACAGGGCATGTGGGGTATTTTTGAAGTATTTGCAGATACGATTGTAGTCTGTACGTTAACTGCATTTTCCATTCTCTCAACAGGACTTATCGATTTGCATACGGGGCAAATGCTCTCTGCAAACCAACAGACTGCACTTGTTAGCGAGGCTTTTGGCACAGTGTTTAACTTTGGTGGTATCAATATTGGCGGTGCTTTTATTGCGATTGCTATTTTGCTTTTTGCCTTCTCCACTGTTCTTGGCTGGAGTTATTATGGCACAAAGGCATGGGAATTTCTGTTTGGTACGAAAGCTACAATTATTTATAAGGTAGTGTTTGTGGTGTTTATTGTGTTCGGTGCTACCATGAACCTTGATCTCGCATGGGACATTTCCGATACTTTTAACGGGCTGATGGCAATTCCAAACTTGATTGGCGTGCTTACACTTTCTGGCACAGTCATAAAAATTACTGGCAACTATGTAAACCGTACCTTTTATGGCTCTAAGGAAAAGCCGATGCTCTCTGCATTTGAGGATATCCAAAAAGAACAGGAGCTTAAGCTTTCAGAAAGAAATTAGACTTCTTTCTAAAACTGTCAAAAAATATCTCATAAAAAAGGTAACAGTTCAGCCTTGCTGAACTGTTACGCTTTTTGACAATAACTTATAGTAGCTTACAAAACTATGTTCATATCTATCATAGAGAAAAATTACTACATCGATTTAATACTTTTTTCTATCAAGTCGATTTCACTTTGCGTCAATCCATACTTCTCATACAACTCTTTATCCGTCCATTCCCTGTTAAAATCAACAACAGGAACAAAACGGTACGTTGTCCTTGAAGCATCATGGCTTGATTTCGCCAAACTGTGCATGAACCGTACAAATTTTGTATTGAAATATTTAGCAAGGTTTTCCGCTGACTTTTTCGTTAGATTCAGATCGACACCTATCATCAAATATGCCTCTGTACATATTGTTCCTGGCTTCCCAACAAATGTATTCAAATTATCATCCTTTAATTCTGTCCCCACGTTATTTGCTCTTGGCGTATATACTTTCCAAACATTGATGAACTCCTCATTAGATGTAATAAGCTCTTTCTTGACATACCCCAATTTCATGCCCTTCCCATAGCAGGCTATCTTGTCTGTTTTGGCATCTTCTGCAGTACTCCACTCACTGGTTTTTATAATATTGCTCTCAATTCCAAATGGCTTACGCGCAGAAATATGATGAGACATAGTATCTACTTTATCATCTTGTATTACCTTATTTAAAATATCAATCGCACTGCTGTTTCGGATAAATATATCCAAATCTCTTGTCTTTAAAGAACGATTATTTTGTCACAATAAGCCCCTGTCTATATGCCACAAGCAGCAGCTCAAGATCACTTATCCGTTCCAATATGACTTTGCCGTTGTCGGTATCCTTCACCATCACGCGCTCTGCCTCCATTTCAAAAAAGTTTGACGAAGACTCAATATCCTTATTCTCCTCAAGAACCTTTGCAATGCTTTCAAATGGCTGGTGCGCTTTCAGCCGCATACCGTGTGAATTGTAAATCAGCGTATATCCCGCTATGCCGGTAGTCTTTTGGTATGCACGGCAAAACCCTCCATCTATAACAATCAGGCGATTATTTGCCTTTAATGGTGACTCGCCTTTTGCAACCTTTATAGGTGTGTGACCGTTTATGATATGGGAAATGGTGCTATCTAACCCAAACTCATGCAATATTTTTACACAGTATTCCTCTTGACGATAAAACTGGTAATATGGATTCTTTGGCTCATCATATGTACTCTCATCCACCACAAAAGTACGCTCAAAAGTCTTGATATTTCTTCCTGAGAGCGGTGATTTTTTCCCACACCATAAATACCACATGAAATCTAAATTTGACTGGTTGGGTGCGCCAAAAAATGCACGCCTTGCCACCTTTCCAGCATAGTCCATATACTCTTTGCCCTTGTGAAATTTTCCATCAATTTCCATGCCATCAAACTCGCCTTGTTCAGTCATTGGAATGCAGCCGTGAAACAAGAGGTTTTTATTATAACATAGGTAAATACTTCCTTTTTCATACAGGAATTTCACATGTTTGCGAAGTAAATGGCTATTCATGAACGCATCCCGCAAGTCATCTATGACTTGCTGTTCTTCTTCGGTCAATGCATAGGCATCGCCAAAGGCAGTAACTTCATCGTTGCAGACATTAAGAGTAGGAAAATACGTATCATTGAGTGCATATTCCTGTTCTCCTATTCGCACTACGCCGCGCGCTACATCAATCTTATCTAGCAAAAGCCTGTCCGCCATATCATACTCAGGATGACGCATAATAATCTGCCCTTCGAGCTTGAACAATATCACAGAAATAGCCTTTAATGCCGCATCCATAGGTTTCAGTTTGGGATAGGTATGTTCTGCGAAAAGTGTCAGCGACCGCAGGCTTATTGCATAAGAATTTTCCAGTATTTTTATATTATTGTATTTGATGTTGTTGCGCAGAACATTTGCAATGCATGCCTCATTTCCACATGCTGCACCCATCCACAATATATCATGGTTTCCCCACTCAATATCTACAGAATGGTGTGTAATCAATAAATCCATAATATGATCTGCATTTGGTCCTCTGTCATAAATATCTCCCACAATATGCAAATGGTCTACGGCAAGCCGTTTTATCAGCCGGCTGAGTGCTTCTATAAATGCATCTGCGCTGTCAATATCTATGATGGTGTCAAGAATCTTCTCATGATAGACATATTGATTATTGTCCTCGTCAGGCTGTGCATGTAATAACTCATCAATAATAAAACTAAACTCTGGAGGCAGTGCCTTTCTCACCTTAGAGCGTGTGTACTTTGATGAGAGAAATTTTGCAAGTTCCGTGAGGTTCTTCAAATTGAGTTTATACCATTCTGGTGTGACCATGTTTTGTTTTTTGAGCAGCTTGATTTTTTCTACAGGATAATATACAAGCGTACAGATTTCTTGACGCTCTTTTGGAGTCAAGCGGTCTGGAAAAATCATATCTACTTTTTCCTTGATGACACCCGCCGCATTATTCATAATATGAAAAAATGCCTCATATTCCCCATGTATATCGCTCATAAAATGTTCTGTGCCTTTTGGCAAGTTTAGAATCGCCTTCAAATTGATAATCTCACGGCACACCGATGGAATCGATGGATATTCCCTTGCCAAAAGTCTCAAATATTTCATCTTCTCCTCTGTAATATGGTTCATATTTGTTGTATCCATTTTCTATACCTCCTGTGTGCCAAATTATCAAACATTTGTTTTAATATAAGATTACCATAGTCCTTGATTCTTGTCAATAAATCCTAGCAAATTGAGTAGGGAAAGTACAACAGCTCTTTCTTCCCCTACTCTCCGCGCGGGGTATTCGTTAGCTCTGCTGACTTATTTCCTATGGATGCCCCTGTGCATAAAAAAACTGCCTTATCTACATCTGCTATAGATAAGGACAGTTCTTACGCCTTGCTTGCAAATTCCCCGACTGTAATCCGCCCACCGTAACTGCCAGGAGTGATGTGCTCTCCTAACACGCTGTGAACACCTTGCTTATTATATGAGTACAGCAGAAAACCTGAGCATCTGTTTGCATCAAGCTTGTCGTACGCAGATTCAGAACCGCCTCCAGCCTGTGTATTGTAACGCTTCAACTGGTAACGCGCACTAGCATCCTCTGCTAATATCTTCTCTAGCTCTTCGCTGTCTAGCTGGTTATCCTCTGCATCATAAGTCCGCCCTGCCCGTGCATCGGCTAACTGGCGCTCCTCCACAGCAGACATATACTCTTCTACCTGCTTAGATAGCCGATTCCATTTCTGGTTCTTCGAATCCGTTGACGTTTGGATATATGTGTCCTGCAAATGACGCATATCATAGATATCCTCATTTTTTACCATATAAGTGCCAATCGCTGCTTCTATGGTCAATGCGCCTGTAGGCTTTCCCTTAAATTTCGCATTCTGACCAAGATAATCCGCATCTGTAAGGCTTCCTATACGCGATACTCTTTGCAAGACAAGTTCTCGTCTTCTATTCATTTTTCGTGCCACCTCCGTGTGACTGGCATGCCATGCATGTATCAGTAAATTCCGTTTTACTCCCGCATCTTTTTGATGCAGCTCCTTCAAAAAATGACTTCCCTTATGTGCTGCCCTAGATAACCATTCCCCTAACTAAATTATCTTTGGACAATCTCCAATCTTTTATTTTATATTTGTGCAGAAAGAAAAACAAAAAATATCATGAGATATAAATTATATCGGCATTTTTCTTTATTTTTTTAGCTGCTTTGGTGTACAAATAAACTATTACCCTCTTACTAACATTTTTATGTCGTAAATCATAATATTTATTCCATATTTCATCACAATGTGTTATACTAAAAATAGATCCTAAAGTACATAACCATACTATACATTTTAATAGAACAGAAAAGGGGAAATGATATGTTCACTGAACAGAAGTTAGAGCAGCACTATACATCTATGCCATCCAATGTCCTTCAAATCCTCCGGGACGAATACAAATGGGCACTTGAAGAATGTGGAGTACATAACGAGGAACAGATTCGCTACATTGAAAAGGCATTGAGCCTGCGTGGTGAGAATATCACATCAAACCGCAAACTCTTATTTCTTTGTAGCTGCGGTCAGAGTCGCATTGTCACCACAGATGTACCAGAGGATAAAATAAAAATGTTTATTTTTGATCAATATAATGTGCCTTGTCCAAAATGTAGGAAAACACATCTGTACTCATGGAAGTATATGGATTGATGACGCAGGAGGCGTTTTCTTTCGCCTCTTGTTCCTTAAAAAGTATCCGCATTTGGCAGAAAAAACGGCAAAGGAAACCAGCCTGACGGTGCATTTTTTATTTTGCCTATGTGGTCTTTGGGTAGTCCAGATAGGCAATAGCTTGTTGTAAGCATTTGAATAAACATAAATGCATCCAACACAACATCCGCTGTATGTTCTGTCACTTCAACATTTACACCACTATCCGATAGTTTTATCCGATAGTTTTCGGATTGTTCTTCTTTACAAGAAGAGTTTTCCTTTTTTATTCCAATTATATATGTACCATTTTCAGGCACTCCATATTCCTGTTTCCATGCAAAGAGAAATTCCAGCACATTTGCATAATTTAGTATTTTAATCTGATGTGACATGCCAATATTATAATAATCGCTCATTTTTTCCAGATATTCGATTTTATCTATTTCGTCGATGCCAACTTCAAAATTAAACTCAGTAACTTCAATCCCTTCCATCAGGTCATAAATTACCCGAGGAAGTTCCAAACAGTCGGCAAGCTCAAATTCAAGTATATTTTTTTCTCCCTCGATATTGATATAACCTACTATTTCCTCCTCTTTTAATACTGCATATGTTATAGCACCATAACTTTGCAAGCATAAAAAAAAGTCCTCTTTTGTCCTTGCGGTCACATTTCTTTGTAGATACAATTCAAACATCTTTTCTATGTATGGACTATCTGCATCAATCTCCTCAAAACTATAGGCAGGCATTTCCATATAGGAACTATCGTACATTGACACACAGCAATGTGAAATATTGCGCTTTCCCACGTGGAAACTATATCGAATCCCTGCTTTTTCAAAACCACAATGCTGATATCTGTGCCGATTGCCATCTAATATCATCAAGTCACAGCCCTGCTCTATAGCTGTCTTTTCAGCCATTTCCATCAATTTTATCATATAACCTTTGCCTCTAGAGTTTGGATGCACGGACACAGTTCCTATATAAGCGGCATGAAGTAGCCGTTTTCCTGCCTTACTGCTTGCACAAAGCTGCAAAGTTATAGGATATATGTCTATTAGTGCTCTAATTTTTCCCTGTTCTTTAATCATATGATGAAACAGTCTACCACAGCGCTCCTTAGAATAAGCCTTTGGTAGTAATGTAGCAAAATCTACGCCGCTATTATCATCCATACTAAACACCATATTCGCAAAGTCAAGGATATCCTCTAATTCTTCCTTTATTCCCTTGCAACGCATTATCTTTACTTCTTCCATATTTGCTCCCATCTGCGTACTTTTGCACACATACAAATCAACAAGATATTTATGAAAAAACGCAAGCCGCTTTTGACTTGCGTTTTTATATACATTCAGTTTATTCCTTTGGTTCTGTTTTCTTTACTGCCCTTGGCTTTGCAACTGCTCTTGGTTTCTTAGCTGGGGCTGGTTTAGGTGCTACTTCCGGTGCTGGCTCTGCCGCAGCCTCCATTGTTGGCATTGGTTCAGCTACAGGTGTTTTTGCTTCTGGTTCTTCTAGTTCTACAACAATCCGCAATTCTGGCTCTGTTTCCAGACTTGCTGCTATTTTCTCTGGTTCTACTTCTAACTCAGATTCTGTTGTTGTTTCCTCTGGTTTTTCTTCTAACTCAGGCTCTACTGCCGCTGTCTCTTCAGGTTCTTCTTTTGGCTCTTTCACCGCTGTCTCTTCAGATTTTACTTTTGGCTCTTTCACTGCCGTTTCTTCAGATTCTACTTCTGGCTCTGCCGCCGCTGCCTCTTCGGATTCTACTTCTGGCTCTGCCGCTGTTTCTTCGGATTCTGCTTCTGGCTCTTCTATCACAGGAAAGATATTTGCTAGATTGATGTCTGCATAGCAGAGTGAACAATGTCCATTGATAGCAGCTCCGTTGCTTACCTGTATTGTCTTTGCCTTAATATCGCTGTCCATAATTGCCTTTTCACCTACGACAATACTATCCTTGATATCAAGATTTCCTTGAATAGCGCCCTCTACCACAAGATTCTCCGCATAGATATCACCTAAAATAACTGTATTTTCCCGCACTACCGCACCCTGTGTGCACTCTATACGCCCCTCTATGAAGGAATCTTTCGTGTACAGGTCATTTGCTAAAATGTTTCCTGTCACCTCCCCACATATATTGACACGGCTGTCTGATTTGATATCCCCGTTAATCACACCATACATCTCAAGTTTTCCCACGATATCAATATTACCATTTATGACCGTTCCCTTTGGGATAACTGCTGTGTCGTTTGTTTCTTCAATGTTACTCATTATGATACCCCTTCCTAACGCAATGTGACATCCTCTTTGTAGATGCTATCGCGTTGTGCAGTTTTGTCCTGCCAAAAATTTATTTGTTTCAGAGTTTTTATCAATTACCTCACTACTATATTAAATCCTATTTGTACAAAAAAATCAATAGGAAATTATAATGTGAATACCCCAATATTGTCTGCAAGTCCTCTTGAAGTATTTATAATTCTATCTACCTCGCTGCTACACTCTGACACAATCTGCCGTAGCTCCTGCATAGATGCGGAAGTTTCCTGCGTAGCTGCCGCATTCTCCTCTGCTATGGAAGCTAGGCTTTGCACCGCCATGAGCACTGCTTCCTTCAGTCTGTTAAGTTTTTCGACTTCGCCCCGAATATTGACCACAGCAGCACTGACCTCGCCAATCTCATTATTAAGGCTGGCAAAAACTATTTTGGTCTTAGTTAATTCCTCACCTTGTCTGTCCATCACTTCTGTGACGTTTCTCATCGTATCAACTGTGGTATCGGAATTTTTAATCAGTTGTTCTATAATACCCGTGATACGGCTTGCAGATTCTGCGGACTGGTCAGCAAGCTTTCTGATTTCATCAGCCACCACAGCAAACCCTTTCCCATGCTCGCCAGCACGTGCTGCTTCGATACTAGCATTGAGTGAAAGAAGGCTCGTCTGATCAGCAATATCCGTGATGATATCTGCCGCTGTCTGAATATCCTGTGCGGACTGGTTCGTCATATTGGTTTGTTGATACACAATATCAAAAGCTTCTTGTGTATCATTTCCTATTTTAAGTAGCTCCGCAATTGTGTCATCTACTCCCTTATTATACTCTCTCATCTTCTCTGTATTCCCTACAAGCATATCTATATTCTGTGATGTAGTATCAATGGCATCACCCATGTCTTGTACCTGATTACCCACATCAGATGTATCCTGTGCCTGATGCGTAGAACTAAGAGCCATTTCCTCTACAGAACGATCTATATTTCCAATATTATCAGCCATCCTGCCAAAAGAGCCTGAGAATCCTGCTGAAATTCCATCAAGACTTGTAGAAGCTCCTTTAATATCTGTTACAATGTTCTGAAGGCTATGTACAAGCTTATCCACACTGACAGCAATATCCCCTATCTCATCCGCACGACACAGCAACCTGTCTTCAACAGTTATATTCAGCTCTCCACTCGCTAAATGGTTCAGCTTTGCGATGACTTCTTTAATGCCCTTAACTACTACCCGTACAGATATAAAGGTCATTATAATGCCTACAGCAAAAATAATGGCAAGCAACACAAGATTTTTGATAAGATTTGACCGATAAATAGTATCTACTGTGCTCTTTTTAAGCCCTACAAAGGTCATTCCAATAATCTCATCCTTGTTATACTGTTTCAGTGGACAATACATAGCATAATACGCCTCTCCTGCCAACTCAACATGGTCTGAATAATAATCCTGTCCCTGCTTCACCACCCATTCATAAATTTCGGGTTCTGCCTCCATGCCTGTCATGCGAACTCCATTTTCGTCCACAAGGCTGGTTGCAACCCGTATATTGTCATAAAATACGGATACTTGAAGATCAACCTCATTGCTGAAATTGTCAAAAAACTGGGTATTATCGCTGATATTGCGCTTCCCTTTATAAAATTTGCCATTGGTATACATAAATGTACCTTGTGCAATGTTCCCAACTGACACTTCAAAAGCATACTGTGCTGTGTCTAACTCATGTTTTACCATTGCTTCCGTAATACTTTCACATGTTGAACGAATACCCGCTACTGCGATTACAAACATAAGTATCATTGGTGCTGCTGCCATCAGCAAGAGGCGCGGCGTAAGTTTCAGTCCTGTTCTCTTCATAAGTTTCCCGCCTTTCTTTTTGCCACTGTTTCATTGATATGTTATAAATCCATGCTACCATATTTAATGATAATTTACAATAAGTATGACCGAACTATTACATAATTTTGTATAACAAGGTATGATTTTTCACAATATTTTTGTTAAAATTGTATAAACATCTTAATTATTGCATATTTCTTCTGCATCAATGAGTTCAATATTACCAATGTATCATATAATGACAAACTTTCTTTGTATTGGCAGCGCAAAATAATACGACGGGCAAAAGTTTCCTTTGCCCGCCGCAATTTCCTTTATTCCGTAAAAAGTGGGGTTGAATAATATCTGTCTCCACTGTCAGGCAGCAATGCCACAATCTGCTTACCTGCATTCTCTGGATGCTTCGCAAGTGTTATTGCGGCATGAAGTGCTGCACCTGATGAAATCCCTGTAAGGATGCCTTCTCTCTTTGCAAGCTCCTTTGATGCTGCAAATGCTTCCTCATCTTTTACCTTAATGATTTCATCATAAATTTTTGTATTGAGGACAGATGGCACAAATCCTGCTCCAATGCCTTGTATCTTATGCGCACCTGCCTTGCCCTCTGACAGTACTGGTGAATTGGCTGGTTCTACAGCTACTATTTTTATCTCTGCATTCCGTTCCTTTAAATACTTCCCTACACCTGTCACTGTGCCACCAGTGCCAACACCAGCCACAAATATATCCACAGCTCCCTCTGTATCCTCCCAAATCTCAGGTCCTGTTGTTTCATAGTGCGCCTGTGGATTGGCAGGATTGTCAAACTGCCCTGGAATATAAGCGCCTTCTATTTCTTTTGCAAGCTCCTCAGCCTTAGCAATCGCCCCTTTCATTCCCTTTGTGCCTTCAGTGAGTACAATTTCAGCACCATATGCCTTAAGAATGTTCCTGCGCTCTACACTCATAGTTTCTGGCATAGTGAAAATCGCTCTATAGCCTCGTGCAGCAGCAATTGCTGCAAGTCCAATACCTGTGTTTCCACTGGTTGGCTCAATAATCACAGAACCCTTTTTTAACAATCCTTTTTCCTCAGCCGCCTTAATCATATACAATGCTGCTCTGTCCTTTACACTTCCAGCAGGATTTCTCAATTCTAACTTTACAAGCACTGTCGCCTGCAAATTATGAGCTTTCTCTATATTTACAGCCTCCATAAGAGGCGTCTTTCCTACAATTTCAGTAAATCCTTTAAATATTGCCATTGCTATCATTCCTTTTCTCTAAAATTTATTCTTTCATTTACAATACCATTTAATCTGTTACAGCGCGAAAAGCCTCATTCAAGTCTTCAATAATGTCATCAATATGTTCTATACCAATTGACAAGCGGATAGTATTCGGCTTAATGCCCTGTTCTGCCTTCTCCTTTTCATTCAGTTCCGCATGCGTAGTCGAATATGGATGAATGACCAGTGATTTTGCATCTGCAACATTTGCAAGCAGAGAAAACAGTGCCAAATTGTCAATAAAATCTTTTGCCTTTTGCTCTCCACCTTTGATTTCAAAAGTAAAAATAGAACCGCCTCCATGTGGAAAATATTTTTTATAGAGTCTCTGCTGCTCAGCGTCTGTAGACACTGCTGGATGGTTCACCTTTTCCACTAAGGGATGTTTTGAAAGAAAATCTACTACTTTCAGTGCATTCTCCACATGACGTTCTACCCGAAGCGAAAGCGTTTCAAGTCCCTGCAAAAACAAAAACGCATGGAACGGTGAAAGCGTTGCACCCATATCGCGCAAAAGAATAGCGCGTATTCTAGTGACAAACGCTGCTGCGCCTGCCGCATCCGCAAAACTGATACCATGATAACTTGGATTTGGCTCTGTAAGTTGCGGAAACTTCCCACTTGCCTTCCAATCAAATTTTCCTGAATCTACAATAACACCGCCAATTGTAGTGCCATGCCCGCCGATAAACTTCGTTGCGGAGTGAACCACAATATCTGCACCGTATTCAATCGGTCTGACAAGATATGGAGTGGCAAAGGTGCTATCCACCACTAGAGGGATATTGTGCGCGTGAGCAATTTTTGCCACGGCTTCAATATCTGCCACTTCTGAATTTGGATTTCCAAGCGTTTCTATATAAAGTGCCTTTGTATTATCCTGTATTGCCTTTTCAAAATTGCTCGTATCGAGTGAATCTACAAATGTAGTGCTCACGCCATAATCTCTAAGCGTATGTGCAAGCAGGTTATATGTGCCTCCATACAAGTTCTTTGCTGCCACGATATGCCCGCCGCTCTGTGCCAGATTTTGTATTGTATATGTAACTGCGGCTGCTCCTGATGCCACTGCAAGTGCCGCTATGCCGCCCTCAAGCTTTGCAACTCGCTGCTCGAAAATATCTTCTGTTGGATTGGTCAATCTTCCATAGATATTCCCTGCATCCTGCAAGGCAAATCTTGCTGCTGCATGCGCCGAATCCCTGAACACAAACGATGAAGTCTGATATATGGGAACTGCTCTTGCATCTGTCACAGGATCTGGTGTTTCCTGCCCCACATGTAGTTGCAATGTTTCAAATTTTAGTTTCCTGTCAATATAACTTTTCTTGCCCATAATTTTCTCCCCTTAATTTCATATGATAATAAGTATTTTTTATAACTCATAATACTTTTTTGGAATACTTGTATGATAACACTATATTCCTAGTATGTCAATAGGGTTTATAGAAAATATTTTATCTGTTTTTTTCAAAGATTTTATAGTAAACTTACAATACACGAACAATATATACTGCACAACGATTAAATTTATAGTATATTTTGGCTGGAAACCGCCACTCGAATACTTCACGAGATATATCAATGTAAATTTTGGCGTTTTTCAGTATAACTATCAAAATAGAAAGGACCTATACTATGAAAAAAATAGCACTTATCAATGACTTATCAGGTTTTGGCAGGTGTTCCCTCACTGCTTCCATTCCAGTAATATCAGCCATGGGTATTCAGGCTTGCCCGCTTCCTACAGCTATCCTTTCGGCACAGACAGGTTTTTCAAGCTATTGGTGTGACGACTATACAAATCAGATGGATTGCATTACCGATGAATGGGCGAAAATGGGTATTTCCCTTGATGGTATTCACTCTGGATATCTTACAAGCCCTGAACAGATAAAAAAAGTTTTACATTTTCTTGATGTGTTCAAAACTCCTAATACTCTTTATTTGGCTGATCCTGTACTGGGCGACCACGGTAAACCTATTAAGTCTTTTAGCAAAGAACTTTTACAAGGTATGAAAAAGCTTTGCAAAAAGGCAGATATATGCACTCCGAATCTGACAGAACTATGCTTGTTAACAGGAAAAAGCTATGACAGACTCATCGCACATGCTGGCAGCGCTGATTATACAGACCACATCGCAAAAATAGCCCGTTGCCTCATTCAAAAGGAATCAAAACTCATTGTGCTGGTAACTGGTATTATCCGGCAAGATAATGACAAACAATATATTGGAAATTTGGCAGTAGATTCTGCGAATACAATCTATTCAGAAACTATTTGGACAGGAAAAAGCTTTTCTGGTACAGGCGACCTTTTTGCCTCTGTTTTATGCGGTGCACTTGTAAAGGGTATGCAGATACATGATGCATTGCAACTTTGTGTAGATTTTTTACAGCCTGCTATTGAGGAGACTTCTAAAGCAGGTACTCCCAGCGAACATGGCGTATTTTTTGAAAAATACCTTTCAATTTTATACAATTGTTGACAGTACTCCCTACATTGCGTTATAATAAATACACTTTGCTACTTAAAAGCGTTGAAGTTCTAAAGTATTTGACAAAATGTGTATTTCTATGAGCAACGCTATTTTTTATATGAGGGAGGCATATTATGCTTATTAAAATTATTTTATTGCTTTTATTTTTTGGTTGCATGATTACTGTTGGTCTATATGCTAGAAAAAACGCAAATAGTACTACAGATTTCGTGCTAGGCGGCAGGAGTGTAGGTCCTTGGCTTTCTGCTTTTGCGTATGGCACATCTTACTTTTCTGCTGTGGTGTTTGTCGGTTACGCTGGACAATTTGGATGGAAATATGGTTTGGCTTCGACTTGGATTGGTCTTGGAAATGCAGTTCTTGGATCACTGATTGCATGGGTGGTGATGGGACGACGCACACGAATCATGACACATCATCTTGATGTGGCTACTATGCCAGATTTTTTCGGGAAAAGATATGACAGTAATGTCATAAAAGTGGTTGCATCTGCGATTGCATTTATATTCTTGATTCCCTACACAGCTTCTGTTTACAATGGTCTTTCTAGACTTTTTGGCATGGCATTTGACATCCCTTATACTGTCTGTGTTGTTACTATGGCAGTGCTCACAGGTGTGTATGTTATTCTTGGCGGATACATGGCGACTGCTATCAATGACTTTATTCAGGGTATTATCATGTTAGTTGGTATTGCGGCTGTAATTGGCGCAGTTTTATCTGGACAAGGTGGGTTTATTGAAGCAATAAAGAAGCTTTCTGAAATCCCTTCTGATGTGCCAGTCACTCTTGGACAGCCGGGTGCATTTGCCTCCTTTTTTGGCACAGATCCGCTAAACCTTCTTGGTGTTATCATATTGACATCACTTGGTACATGGGGACTTCCTCAAATGGTTCATAAGTTTTATGCTATCAAAAGCGAGCAAGCGATAAAAACTGGAACTATTGTTTCTACGTTTTTTGCAGTGATTGTATCAGGAGGATGTTATTTCCTTGGTGGTTTTGGACGGCTTTTTGATGTGCCTGCCATTTACAATGCAGATGGTTCTGTTATGTATGATGCGATTGTTCCGACTATGCTTTCTACATTGCCTGATATTCTGATTGGTGTTGTGATTGTGTTGGTTCTTTCAGCTTCTATGTCAACACTTTCCTCCCTTGTACTTACATCGGCTTCCACATTGACGCTTGATTTTATCAGAGGAACAATTGTAAAGGAAATGGATGATAAGAAACAGCTTGTTTTCATTCGGGTGCTGATTGTATTCTTTATTGTGATTTCTGTTGTGTTAGCGTTGAATCCGCCTACCTTTATCGCACAGCTTATGGGAATTTCATGGGGCGCGCTTGCGGGTGCTTTCCTTGCGCCGTTTTTGTATGGCTTGTATTGGAAGGGTGTCACAAAGGCAGGTGTCTGGGCTAGTTTTATCTGCGGTGTTGGTATTACTGTGTCAAATATGTTCTTTAAATTTATTGCCTCTCCGATCAATGCAGGCGCTACAGCAATGATTGTAGGATTGATTGTCACACCTGTTGTCAGTTTGATTACACCAAAACTGAAAAGTGAATTTACTGCGAAGGTGTTCAAATGCTATGACAGTACTGTAAGTGCGCCGAATAAGGCATATTTGAAAGAGGAGTAGTGCCCGCAAAAGCGGGCAGATGGGAGTTAGTGTGAAAAAGAGCATTTCACACCTCCTGATTTGTATGCCCGCAAAAGCGGGCAGATGGGAGTTAGTGTACAATATCAAAAGAGGGGAGATTAACAAATGAATTTCATACAGAAAAACTGGAAGGGCATTCTCATCTGCCTATGTATCGCAATACCATCATGGTTTCTTGGCAATGCATTCCCAATTATCGGAGGCGCTGTGATTGGCATTCTTGCTGGAATGGTTATCACCATATTCATCAAGAACAAAACACCTTTTGAATCAGGCATTAAATTTACTTCAAAAAAAGTCCTTCAATGGGCGGTTATCCTTCTTGGCTTTGGACTGAATCTAAATGTCATTGTAGAAACTGGAAAGCAATCTCTACCTATTATATTGAGCACTATTGCCACATCACTTATCATAGCTTTTGTGCTCTGCAAGACAATGCACATTCCAAAAAAGATTTCCACACTTGTGGGTGTTGGCTCTTCTATCTGCGGTGGCTCTGCTATTGCTGCCACTGCGCCTGTCATTGATGCCGACGACGAAGAAGTAGCACAGGCAATTTCTGTCATCTTCTTTTTCAATGTGCTTGCTGCTATCATCTTTCCTACTTTTGGGAAGCTTATTGGATTCTCAACCAGCTCAGGTGAAGCTTTTGGCATTTTTGCAGGCACTGCAGTAAATGATACTTCCTCTGTCACTGCGGCTGCCTCCACTTGGGACAGCATGTGGAATCTTGGCTCACAAACGCTTGATACTGCTGTTACCGTAAAACTCACAAGGACACTTGCAATTATCCCGATTACGCTCATTCTTGCTTTTATGCGTACCAAGACAACACAGAACAGCAACAGTCAGAAAAGAGTGCCGATGAAACAAATCTTTCCTATGTTTATCCTTTATTTTATCGCGGCATCTGTCATTACTACAATTGCGGTTTCACTTGGGATAAATGCAACTGTATTTTCACCGATAAAAACTTTGAGTAAATTCTTTATCGTGCTTGCTATGAGTGCTATTGGACTTAATACAGATATTATAAAATTGATTAAAACTGGCGGAAAACCAATTTTTATGGGATTTTGCTGCTGGATTGGCATCACTACGGTCAGCTTGTTCATGCAGCAGCTTCTTGGAATCTGGTAGAACTGTTAATTATTACCCTAATGCCACATCCAGCACCATCATTATCACGAAACCGATTGCAACGCCTACTGTGCCAATATTAGTATGTTCACCCGACTGTGATTCTGGAATCAGCTCCTCGACAACTACATAAATCATAGCACCTGCCGCAAAAGCAAGGAAATACGGAAGCATAGGCACGATAAGCTTTGCTAAAAGTATGGTGAGCACAGCTCCAATTGGCTCAACAAGTCCTGATAATGTCCCATACCAAAATGCCCTTGGCTTACTCGTTCCTGCACTTTTTAATGGCATGGATATAATAGCACCTTCCGGAAAATTTTGTATGGCAATCCCAAGAGCTAATGTCATTGCCCCTGCCATCGTAATCTGCGAATCCCCAAGAAGTGCACCTGCAAAAGTCACACCTACTGCCATTCCTTCTGGTATGTTGTGCAATGTCACAGCAAATACCATCATTGTAGTCTTTTTTGCCCTTGACTTTATTCCTTCTGGCTTCTCACCGTCCAGATGCAGGTGTGGTATGATGCTGTCTAAAAGCAGCAAGAATGCCATACCAAATATAAAGCCTACAGCCGCCGGAATCCATGCTACTTTCCCCTGCTCTGCTGCCATGTCGATAGAAGGCATTAAAAGCGACCACACGGAAGCAGCCACCATCACGCCTGATGCAAAACCAAGCAGAAGCTTTTCTAGCTTCTTATTTATTTGATTTCTCATAAAAAATACCATAGCTGAGCCAAGTGTTGTACCAACAAAAGGTATCATAATTCCTACCACCAAGCTTATATTCATGCTATTATCCCCCTTTTTCGTCTTTATATCATATGCAGTTTTTTACAATGTTACACAAAAATTCAACATAAAACCGAAGACTACATATGAATAATATTTTAGGTTAGTTTAAACTAATCATTCCATGATACCTCGCAGTTGATGAAAAGTCAAGTCATTTTTGTTATTCTGGTATTCAGAATTTTTTCGTATTTGGATAGAGCTTTGTTCAAAAATTCCTCTAAAATCCAAAGGAAGCATAAGATTTCTTAATTTAAAATCTTGACAAGTTCTAATTAGACAAATACAATTAAATGTAGGAAGTGTCGTTTAATCTAGCAAAGTTTTAGTAAAAATTTTTATAGAATTGAGTATGTTTTTTGTGGAATATTCTATATAATGAAAGAACATCCACTATGTAGAAATGAAATTTTCAAATAAAGAGCGAGGTGCGGTATGCAGATATCAAGCAGATTTACGATTGCTGTTCATGTTCTCATATGTATTGAGACATTTAAAAATGATTATAAAGTCACAAGTGATTTCCTTGCGTCAAGTGTGAATGTAAATCCTGTTGTCATAAGACGCTTATTACAGCAGTTAAAAAAAGCAGGGCTGATAACTGTTAAGAGGGGAAGTGGTGGCGCAGATATAGAAAAACCTTTGGAGGAGGTAAAATTTTATGGCAAACTTTAGTAAAGTTAGTGTAGGACAGGATGCAAGAACCGAACTTCATGACAAACTTTCCTTAACAGGAGCAGAAATCAGTATTAACAATCTGCCAGCAGGAGGCAGTGTACCTTTTATCCATGCACATAAGAACAATGAAGAAATCTATGCTATTCTTGCAGGAAAAGGAAAATTTGTTATTGATGGAGAAGAGCTGGATCTTGCAGCTGGCGATTGGATTCGTATTGCCCCTGCTGGGAAAAGACAACTTTTTGCGGCAGAGGATTCTGCAATCAGTTATGTATGTATTCAAGTGAAAGAAAATTCTCTTGAAGGTTATACTGTAGACGACGGCATCGTTCAGCTTTAAAAGAATTTTAGAAATAAGAGTGCTTTAGCACTCTTATTTTTGTAGATTAAAAAATTGTAATACTCTCTGCTATTTTCAAAATAGTATCTTTATCCTTATCGTCTAAATCACCTGCAATAAAATCAATTGCAATATAAACCTTCAAATCTTTATCATACGACAATATCGCTGGATAATATTTTTCTTCTCCTGTTTCTAAATCATCTATACAAATTTCACATGTAGCAGTACAAATAGTTTCACTTTCTATAATTGGTTGGTATTCATTGTTCCAATTGACATGTGCACCTAGCATCAATTGATTATAAATTGCAACATATTCTATGCCATACTCCCCTTCTTGTGGCACTTCAAACGTATTGTAGCAAATACTTCCAAGAAACTTATCGCCCTCATAGATAAGCACAGGAGAAAAACCACCAGCCCCGCCTTGTTCCGCTTCTTCTTCATCTTGAGGACAAACTACACTCCATTCTTTTGGAAGTGCAATCTGCAGGGTAAATGGCTCAATTTCAAAGATCTGCGCACTATACTCTGTCTTCCCAAACTCATGTGCCGGAAACTGTATATGATATACTTTCGCTTCTGTGCCTACTGCCTCAATATGAGCACCGATAAAAGCAGACACATCCTGTGTCCGAATATCAACAAAATCTCTTGACTCTGTGTTTGTTAACAAACGTATATACATAGGCGCGTCTGTAATCGATCCGCCGCCAATCCATAAAGAAAACATCTCATCAATCTCATAAACCCGAATATACAGCCCAGAACCTATTTCCTCATAATGATATCGGTCAAAATCCTCCCAAGTCAATTCATTTCCAAACTCTGAAAGGCGCTGTACCTCCTCCAATGTCAATCGGTTCTCTTTGCTGCTATTTGAACCTTCCTTCACCCATTGCTGGTACGCCCATTGCCACTTCTGAGAATCCATCGTATAAGTATCAATCGGTGTTCCACATTCCTGATACACATAAATGCTATCTTTGTTATAAGAGCTTATATAATACTCACACCCTTCTAATTCTGTATTGTTTGCCTGTGCACTGTCTAGTGTTCCAGCATATATATAACCATATGGCAATTTTGACATAGGCATATTAGGTGCAATATAGCTGGTCTGATTCATAATAATTATTGGTGGCATAGCCCAGTGACTATTATCATCTGCACTTTCTTTTGGGTTTGTCAAAAAACAAACAGCAATGACAACACAAGCAGCAACCGCTACAACAATTAACCAAAATGCAGGCTTTTTATAATGCAACACATTCTTTACACGTTCTTTCACTCCCACTTCCCCAAAAGCAAGTGGACAGGCAGTCACCGTTCTACGCGATGCACTACAGGAAAGCAATGCTTGTGAATAATCTGCTCTCTGCGTAACATTAAGCTTCTTCACAACCCGCTCATCACAAGCAAGTTCAATATCCTTACAAAATAAAATATATGCCACCCAAATCATAGGATTATACCAATACAGAGAAAGCAACAAAAAACTGATAGGTTTCCACCAATGATCATGACGCTTAATATGTGCCTGCTCATGTGCAATAACATGATTCATATCCTTTTGTGCTAAACGAAAGGGCAGGTAGATGCGAGGACATACAATTCCTAACACAAAAGGCGAAAAAACATATTCGCTTTGATAAATATTATCCTCTAATAACACCGCAGTCCTTATGCGGCTACGTAAACGCAAATAGCTGACAGCCGTATATAGAAACATAACAGCAACGCCAATTAGCCAACAGACCGCCACAATAGGAATTAAAATCTGCAATGGATTCGCACTTGTTCTTGGATTAGGAGCAAATGTTTCCACAATGATTGGATTAACAGTACTATTCAAGGCTGAAATACCAGTATAAATTTGTGGTTCTGACATTTCCATAATGTCTGGGCTTATGGTTTCTGTACTAGGAATCAGACTAAAAACACTTTGAATAGAAACGGGAAGTATAAGACGCAGTGCAACAATCCCCCATAGCACAGTCATCAGCCATTTTGGTGCTTTTCGCAGTATCACACGAAGAATTACCACCGCAAGCACCAACCAACTTGCAGCGATTCCCATATTAACAAACTTCAAGAAAATATTAGTCATCTTCTGTTTCCCTCCTGTAGCGGTCAATCATCTTCTGTACTGCGTCAATTTCTTTTTCTGAAATTTTCCGGTGTTTAGTAAAAGCAGCCACAAATGCTGGAAGCGATCCCTCAAATTTTTTCTCCACAAGCTCGTCAATCTCTGCCGCCTGAATCGCATCTTTTGATATGAGCGAGGTCACAACAGAATTTTCATTCTTTAGAACACCGCGCTCAGATAAGCGCTTGATAACTGTATAAGTAGTCGTAGGCTTCCAGCCAAGCCGCTCCCCGCACAGCTTCACTAATTCTTTGCTGCTGATTGGCTCATTTTCCCATAAAATAAGACAGAACCGATACTCACTTTCAAATACTTTTGGTGTTTCCATTATATCATTCTCCTTTCTCTAATGCATTAGAGTATATATCTATACTAACACATTAGAGTACCAGAGTCAACCCTTTTACTAACATTCTTCATATGAACGCCCCTGTGCATAAAAAAATCCTCACAGAAGTTTGTAATCTTCTGGAGGATGGGGTCTACTCTACCATAATTGCCATAGCCTCTCTGTCGTTTTGAATCTCCACTCTTGTATGTTCTCCGCCAAATTCTCCATCAAGTGTCCATGCTACTCTATCCGTCGATTCTATTGACAATTTTCCTGCCTTAAAACTGTACATATACGCTGTATCAATATTTTTTATCGCAAGTGCGGCTAATATCGAATTCAACTCTTTTGGATTTCTTGGAACTTTTATTAGAGTCACTTCAAATAATCCATCATTTAAAGTAATTTCACCCTTAAATACATTTCCTGCAATACTTTTAAAACCACCCACGGAACATGAATTTGTCACCATGCCATAAATGAAATCGTCCTCTATGTTCACTTCTTCGCCACTTTCTGACACATATGTCACTTTTAAATGATAGGACTGAATATTCTGCAAATGTTTCACACCCTCTAGGATGTATGCCATATGCCCTAGCATGTTTTTCATTTCCTGCGGCGTGCCATAAGACACCTCGGTAAAAAGCCCAAAAGCAGCAATATATACAAAAATATCCTCGTTAAAACACCCCACATCACACAAAAAAGCTTTTCCGGATGCGGCTATCTGCGCTGCTTTTTTCATGTCTGATGGAATTTTCAGACTGTTGGCAAAATCGTTTGTGCTCCCTGCTGGAATATAGCCAATTGCTGTCTTAAACCCAGATTGAACCATACCTGTAACCACTTCATCCAATGTGCCATCTCCACCACTGCACAACACCAATTCAAAACATTCATCCCGCTCACGCATGACTCTTGAAGCGTCCCCGCGACTCTGTGTCGGATACACTGTCACTTCAAATCCTGCCTTTACCATGATGTCCACTATATCCAAAAGATGATTTTTAACCTGCCCTTTGCCTGAATGGGGATTTAGTATAAATAATGCTTTTTTGCTCATAATACCCTTAACCTTTTCGATTCTTAATTTCACTTAACTTTCTCAGCCTATGGTTTACGCCGGATTTTCCTACTACAGGTGTCAAGTACTCCCCAAGCTCCTTGAGTGTAGCCTCCGGATACTCAAGCCGTAACTGTGCGATTTCCCGCAAGTTTTTAGGTAAGCTGTCAAAACCATAGTGTTCTTTTATATATTGTATGTCCTCAATCTGCTTTGTTGCTGCATTGACTGTCTTTGCGATATTTGCTGTTTCACAGTTAACTTTCCTGTTCACAGAATTGCGCATATCCTTAAAAATTCGCATGTTTTCCAAATTCATCAGTGCAATGTGCGCACCTATTACATTCAAAAGTTCTACAATTTCTTCGCTTTCCTTTATATAAACAACCTGATATTTCTTTCTTGTCACCGTTTTTGCCCGAACTTCAAATACTGCAAGCATGTCAATGAGCTGCCTTGCCTGTTCTGGTGTTATACACACAAACTCCAGATGATAGCCCTTTTGCGGATTACTTATCGAACCTGTAGCAAGAAATACTCCTCGCAAAAATGCGCGCCTGCTGCTTTGACTTTCCATCATTGAAGTATCTACAACTGTACTTCCCTGTGTGTATCTGATTGCCTGCAATATCTTCTTTGTTGGAACAGTGCTAGAATCTGGTTCTGATTGAAATATTTTGCCAAGCAGCAACAAACTTCGTTTTGTTATATATGGTGCATCTGATTGTAATTCAATCAATGCATTCCCTGCCTTATCAATTTGTATGACATTTCCATACATGAGCATCGCCGCAAGTTCCGCAAGCTGGCAGCGCCTTGCCCCACTTCCAAGCTTTATCAGTTCTTCCTTTACCTCTCCTGAAAATGACATAATTCCTCCATATATTACTTTGTATCCCTATGACGAAGCGTCAGCCCATAATCTCCCTTGTCTTTTAACTGCTTATACAACTCACCTGCAAGTGTCACGCTTCTATGCTGACCACCTGTACAACCAATCGCTACCACAAGCTGATACTTCCCTTCTTTAATATAATTGGGAATGAGGAAATTTACCATGTCAGCAAGCTTGTCCAGAAAAACATGTGCTTCCTCAAAACCCATCACATAATCTTGAACTTCCCTGTCAAGTCCTGTCTTATGTTTCAGTTCATCAATGTAAAACGGATTTGGCAGAAAACGCACATCAAACACTAAATCAGCCTCCTGTGGGATACCATGCTTAAACCCAAAGGACATTACATTTATCATTAGGCTATTGTATGCCTGATTGTTGACAAATATCCTGTCAAGTTCCGCCTTTAGCTCTCGCGTCAGCAGATTGGTCGTGTCTATGACATAATCTGCTGACTGCTTAATACTTGCAAGCAGCGCCCGCTCGCGGGTAATGCCGCTTAAAAAGTCACCGTTCACTGAAAGGGGATGGACGCGCCTTGATTCCTTATATCGTTTGAGCAACACATTGTCCGCCGCCTCCAAAAACAAAATTTCAAACGTATACGTTTGCCGCAAGCGTGCCACGAGTTGATTCACATCCTCAAAAGACTGATCTGCTCTGACATCTAGCCCCAACGCAACCTTCTGTATTCCATTGTCAGGCATTGCAAGAAGTTCCATAAATTTTTCTATCAATGGTACAGGCATATTGTCTGCACAATAATATCCTGCATCCTCAAGCATTTTCATTGTTGTAGACTTTCCTCCGCCACTCATGCCAGTAACAATTACAAACCTCATTTGAATCAGACCTTTCTATTATTCTTATGCCATATAAACCTTCTTCATAAGCATATCACTTCTGGCTCTATCATAACCCCTGACGTTTCATAAACTTTTTTCTGCACTTGTTCAATCAAAGTATAAATATCCTGTGCTGTAGCTTTTCCTTTATTGATAACAAAGCCGCAATGTTTTTCTGAAACTTGTGCATCACCTACACAAAAACCGCGAAGCCCTGCATCTTCTATCAGTTTTGCCGCAAAATAACCTTCTGGTCTTTTGAACGTTGAACCCGCACTTGGATACTCAAGTGGCTGTTTCTCGCGCCTTCGCGCTGCCAGATCCTCCATCTTTGCTTTGATTTGGGACTGATTTCCCCTTTCAAGTGCTATCTGTGCACCGACTACAATAAAATCCTGTTCTTTTAAAAGACTATGCCTGTAAGAAAACTCCATTTCCTCAACGTTTTTCTCTACAAGAGTTCCGTCAGATGCCATAAGTTGTACACTCTTTATTACCTGCTTCATCTCGCCACCATAAGCTCCCGCGTTCATTACAATCGCACCGCCTAGACTTCCGGGGATTCCTGATGCAAATTCAAATCCTGTAAGTGCATTTTCATACGCTGCCTTTGCTATTGTAGCAAGTGCCGCTCCTGATTCACACACAAGAACAGTTCCCCTTACTTCAATATGGCTGTACTGTTTTGATAAATGCAGCACAACTCCTCGGATTCCTTTGTCACTTACCAAAAGATTACTTCCGTTTCCTATCAAATAAAAATCTTTATTTAGCCTTGTAAGTCCCTCTAAACGAAGTACAGCAAGCACATTTTTTAACTGACTGAGCGTTTCGATTTCTACAAATATGTCCGCAGCGCCTCCTACGCGAAAAGTGGTATGGTTTGACATGCTTTCGTTTATAAGAATCTGCTGTAATGGTACTGCCTTAGACAGCTTATGGAGCAATTGTTCTATTTCCAAATTTGTTATCCCCTACATTTTATTTAATATATTCATTACTGCTTTATATCATTTCCCTTTAGGAACTGTTTAGAAATAAATCATCACTTGCGTTTGCGGAAGTCTTTGATTTAAGCATTTATTTTGTGACAGTTCCTTATTCTAGCACAAGCTTTGCTGCACCGTAAATTCCGGCATCATTTCCAAGAATAGCAAGCTTAAACTGTGCATCTTTGCAGCCGTGGAACACATATTTCTGATAATATTTTGATGCGTATTCGCACAATATTTCTCCTGCCTTCGACACACCACCGCCTAGCACGAATACCTCTGGATTTACTACTCCTGCAATAGCTGCAAGCCCTTTTCCTAGATACATACCAAACGTTTCTGCAATCTCACAGGCAAGTTTATCTCCTGCCTTTACCGCATCAAATACAGCCTTTGCACTTAGATCATTGTTCTCTAGTGCTTTTCGTAGCACACTATCCTCATTTGATGCCTCCAGTTTTCTTTTTGCAATCCGTACTACACCCGTAGCTGACGCATACTGTTCCAGACAACCATGATTGCCGCAGCCACAAGCCTCTGGTTCGTCATCTTCAATATGAATATGCCCAATCTCGCCACCTGCACCTGTTGCACCTGTCAATATTTTACCATTTACAATGATTCCTCCGCCTACTCCCGTTCCAAGCGTAGCAAGCACCATATTGCGATATCCCTTTCCGCCACCGCACCACATTTCACCAAGTGCTGCAACGTTGGCATCATTTCCTGCCTTTACAGGCATTTGGAGCAATCCGCCAAGCACATCATTGATATTCATAACTTCCCATCCTAAATTGACTGCCTTGTGCACTACTCCCTTATCATCTACAGGTCCGGGCACTCCTATGCCTACGCCTATAACAGAATCCTTTGTAATCTTCATTTCCTCCATTTTTCCTAGCACAGCATTTGCTATGTCTGGAAGAATATTATTTCCATTGTTCTCTTTTCTGGTTGGAATCTCCCACTTTTCAAGTACAGAACCCTGCGGATCAAAAAGCCCCATTTTAACAGTCGTTCCACCTAAATCTACACCAAAACAATATTGGTTCATAATAATACCTCCATTCAAGTCCTTTCGATTTCTTCTTCCTCTTCACGCGGCTTTGACAATGAATTTTGAACACGCTGGTATAACTCCTGCGCCGCATTGTACCCCATCTTTTTCTGCCTGTAATTGACAGCCGCCGCCTCACAGATAATTGCTAAATTCCGCCCTGGTCTGATAGGAATATTATGGCAGACAATCTTATTGCCAAGATACTCTGTATAATTTTCCTCAAGCCCCAACCTGTCGTACTTCTTTTCCTTATCCCAATCTTCTAAACGGATGACAAGATTGATGTTCGTGGTGTCCATAACGCTCTGAACACCATATAAAGTCTTTACGTCTATGATACCAATACCGCGAAGTTCTATAAAATGGCGTGTAATATCAGGCGCAGATCCTATCAGCGTGTCATCACTCACCTTTCTAATTTCCACCACGTCATCTGACACTAGACGATGCCCACGCTTAATCAACTCTAGGGCAGCCTCACTCTTTCCAATGCCGCTCTCACCTGTAATCAGTACACCTTCACCATATACATCCACTAACACACCATGCACAGAAATACAGGGCGCGAGTCTTACATTGAGCCATCTGATAATCTCCGCCATAAATGCCGATGTGGTCTTATCAGTCCGCAGCACAGGGACATTCTTCTGTAGTGCTGTTTCCATAAAAATATTGTCCGGCTGTAAATCCCTACAAAAGATGATGCAGGGTGTTTTTTCTGATATGAGCCGTGGATAGACTTCCATTTTCCGCTCGTCGGGAAGGTACTCCATATAGGAATACTCTACAAAACCAATAATCTGAGGTCTTGTTTCCTCAAAATGCTCAAAATACCCTGCCAACTGCAGGGCAGGTCTGTTAATGTCAGGCTGTTGGATTTTGATATTCGCCACATCAATCTGCGGCGTGAGATTTGTGAGTTTCAGTTTTTCTATAACTCGTTCAATGCTTACACTTGCCATACATGTATCTTACCTTTCTATAAATTTTTTCTTGTATAAAAATATGTTACTTACTGTATATATTATCATATTCGCGCGTGAGTTTCTACAAGACAATAAATATTTTTTCTTTTAGATTCCAAAATTTATTTACATTCGCTATTAAGTTTCTGAATCTTCCTGCCGATATATTATAAAAATAGAAGTATACCAGTTTTTGGAACATATTTGTTCTATGCTGTATATCTGCTTTTGGTATATTATATATCATTTTGTTTTACCACGGAGGGGTTATTTAAAAATTTGAATTTTAAGATTGCATTTCAGAAAGGAAGGGATTTCACATGGGTGTAACAGGAATAGGAAGCAATAACATAAGTGATGCTTATACAACAAGCACCACAGAAAAAGAAAAAACTACAGCGGCAAACGCTGCCCAGAAAACAGAAGAGGTAACTTCTGATAAAAATACCACAACAACAGAAACTAGCAAAACAGAGAACAGTAATACTGCCGCTGTATATGACAAGTCAAAGCTGTCTGCTGATGACAGGAAGGCTATTGTATCTCAGTTAAAAGCAGATCAGGAAAAGCGTCAATCACAACTTGCTGACCTTGTACATAGCATGATGTCAAAACAGACAAATACTTTTGGAAAAGCTAATAATATGTGGCAGTTCCTTGCAAAGGGTGACTTCACTGTAGACGCTGCAACCAAGAAAAAGGCACAGGAAGACATTTCAGAAGATGGTTACTGGGGTGTAAAGCAGACTTCTGACCGTATTGTATCATTTGCTACAGCACTTGCAGGCAATGACTGCAAGCAGCTTGAAAAGATGCGTGATGCATTCTTAAAAGGTTATGAGAAAGCAGAAAAGACATGGGGCGGAAAGCTCCCAGATATCTCAAAGAGGACTTATGATGCCGTTCTTGAAAAATTTGACAAGTTAATGAAGCCTTCTACAGAATCCTCTACATCTACAGACAAACAGCCGTCTAATACAACAACAGATAAAGTTACTACTACAGAGGATGGCACAGTTGTCGCAAAATAACAGAAAAAGACATCTTTTAGAATTCTGAATAAACAGAATATATCTGTTTATTCAGATTTTATTTTAAATGACGTAAAAAGGCAGGCCTTAAGGACCTGCCTTTTACTACTTCACAATCAGAAGTTTATCTCCTGCCTTAATCTCATCACCAACAAGATTATTCATTTCCTTAATACGCTGCACACTCACATAGTACTTCTTTCCAATCTGCCAAAGTGAATCCCCTTGCTTTGCATAATAAATGGCAAAACCCGGTAATTTTTCAAGCACCGCAGCATTGATAGGCGATATTTTAAGTTCAGTGAGAATTTCTTCCTGTTTATTGCTGTATATAAGCACTTTCACACAGAGGCTTCCGCGCCATTCCATCTGTGTACTATCCTTTATGCTCACAGTCTGCTGCTCAATTTGCATAGATGTAGCACACCGCAATATCTGTACCATATCCATATCTGGCATTTCCTTTGTCAACTCAAAAGGTACTGTGTCATTTACTGGATACAATCCAGCTTTTTCATCACTAGAAGCATATAAAATTTGTAATGCAATTTCACCACTTAGCCTCAACTGATTATCGTTACAAGACACTTCCTCAAGTTTTACCTTTGCATCACAACGACATACCTGTAATAATTTGGGCTCTGTGTCCTCTAGCCGGATATTGCGCGTAAGTTTTTCTTCTAGGTTCAATTCTGCATACAAATCAGTAAACTCCTTTGTGTCCACGTCTGCCTGTACCTCACAACTTACTCCGTATACATCCGCCACAATGGAGGTACTTTGCTTTTCATACAATTTGATTTCTAACTCTAATGTAACTTCCACGCCAATAATGCGAAGCTCTCCGTCCACGTCCTCTCTTATAGTGATTTCTTCGTGTCCAATATCATAATAGACATCTGAAATCATACCTTCTCTACTGTCTTGACATTCCACGCTTCCCTGAAATGGTATCATTGTTTCATACCAGTTTACCCTATCTGTGCTGTCCTCTCTGTAAACAATGAAAATGCTAAGTTCCCCTGTTATGCCAAGTTTTTCTTCCATTGGTCTGAAATTGATGCTACGCACATCCATGCTCTTCCAAAGCACGCTTCCTATATCAGGCATACCTGCCGGCAGCTTCGTTTCCTCGTGAAGCCTAAGCAAATCCCTCTTTTTTACGACAGTTTCCAAATAGTCAAGACTTTTTTTCCTGTATTCAAGGCTATTTCCAATACCTGCTTTTTCCTCTGTTTTTCCCATTGTATTTATCATAGTGTCTGTCATACCATCAAGTTCGACACATAGATCCTCAGAGATATTTTCTTCCACCTGTGGCTCTAGTGTGATAACAGACTGAATGCTTAATTTTCTAGAATTGATGAGGTGTACGCGCATATCATCGAGCTTTGTCTTGCATACTACCCTGTCTTGCCCCTCAATCTTGTCAAGATATATTTCCTCATTAAAAGGAAGCTCCCCTTCCATGCCAGAAAGCACAGCATCCGAAAGTGCAGAATCTGGCGAAGCTTTGGCATCACTGCCTTCTGCCTGATAGAGAAGCTGGTAACACAGCCTTCCTTTTACCCAGATTTTGTTCATTCCTGTTTTGATTTCATCTATCTTTATCCTGCCGCTGTCATAAATTATCCTTGCTACATCCGGCTTGGCATCAGATACATTGATATCCATTTCTAGTGGTATCTGCAAAAGCGCCTTTGATTTTATCCGCTCTGTATGTACGTTTTTCTTTAACAGCTCCATATAAAAAGACCTCCCGGCATACATTTATATCGCTTTAATTGCTTTGAATACTTAAATGTATGTCTGTAAAGGTCCTTTTATGCCAAAAATTCTTGTCTTTCTTGTCTTATTTCACGCAACCTATAAGTTCCGTAATCTCTTCTATACCATATTTCTGCATATAATCCTCTATGCCTTTTACAGTTTCCATTGTAACATAAGGATTTACAAAATTCATTGCTCCGATTGCGATTCCTGTAGCACCTGCCATCATAAATTCTATAGCATCTTCTGCATTTGCTATGCCTCCCATACCTATAACCGGAATATTCACCGCATTTGCTGCCTGATATACCATGCGTACTGCCACGGGTTTTATCGCTGGTCCTGACAACCCGCCTGTTTTATTTGCAAGTGCAAAACTTCTTTTGTGAATATCTATCTTCATGCCTGTTATGGTATTTATCAATGAAATCGCATCACTTCCTGCTGCTTCTGCTGCTTTTGCCATCTCTGTAATATCTGTAACGTTCGGTGACAGCTTCATAATGATAGGCTGACGCGCTTTTGCTTTAATTTCCTTTGTAATATCATACAGACATTTAGCATCTTGTCCAAAAGCGATCCCACCGTGTTTCACATTTGGGCAGGAAACATTGATTTCTAGCATATCTACTGGCTGATCTGCAAGCTTCTCTACCACTTCGATATAGTCTGCCTGTGTGCGTCCACATACATTTACAATTATTCTAGTGTCAAATTGTTTTAAAAAGGGAATATCCCGTTCTATCAATACATCTATCCCCGGATTTTGAAGCCCTATCGCATTTAACATGCCCCCATATGTTTCCTGAACTCTAGGGGTAGGATTTCCTTCCCATGGTACACTTGCCACACCCTTTGTAACAACTGCCCCTAGACAGTTTAGGTCTACAAACTCAGAGTACTCCATACCTGAACCAAATGTTCCCGATGCTGTCATTACAGGATTTTTGAAAGTTACTCCTGCTATTGTTATGCTTGTATTCATTATATTTCCACCTCCGAAGCAAAATATACTGGTCCATCAGTACAGATCCTTGCATTGTTCACATGGGAGTGAGAATCTTTTTCTTTTGTTTTTACTACACACCCAAGACAAGCACCTACGCCACATGCCATGCGCTCCTCTAGTGAAATGTATGCTGGAATATTTTCTTTTTCCGCGTATTTTTTGATGGCGCGTAACATTGGCATTGGTCCACAGGCAAAAATAATATCAGCCTCAATGCCTTTTATTTCCATAACATCCATTACATTTCCTTTTATGCCCGCACTTCCATCTTCGGTAGCAATGTGTACAGTTCCATATTTTGCTAAATCTTCTGAGAGAAATAACTCATTTGTTCTATATCCAAGCACAATATCCTTTGACATAGAACAATCTAGCTCCTTTGCAAGCGCTAACATTGGTGGAATCCCAATGCCGCCGCCCATTAAGACTGCTCTTTTTTTCTTATTATCAATTGGGAAACCATTTCCCAACGGTCCGAGCACGTCTATACGATGCTCTGCCTTATAAGAAGAAAATTCTGCTGTTCCTTTTCCTGCCACGCGGTATACAATGCGCAGCCTGTCTTTATTCTTATCTGTCTCACAAATACTGATAGGGCGTGGCAGAAGTGCCGACTTATCTTGTGTGTACACACAGATGAATTGTCCAGCTCTTGCCTGCGCTGCTATAGAGGTGTCAATCCACATATCATATACCCCTTCTGCAATCTGCTGCTGTCTGTAAACAGTAGCTGCCTCCTTTTTCTTTTGCCCCATTTTTACTCCCTCCATTTCGTATTTGTTATTCGTTACAATTCACACATACTCCAGTTTTAATCAGATTTCAAGTTATTAAAGTATGAATTATAACATTTTGGCACACAATCCTCACTACTTTGACATAGGTGTGAAAAATATCTATTATTCTTCTATCACTACAACTCTATTGCGTGTTTCTTTTGCTTTGACCAAGAGCATATTGACCTTTTTTATTGTTTCTGATGACATATTCTGTGTAAAATATCCACCTATGCTGACCGTGATATGCAGATTAGGATACCCTTCTATTGCAGTCTGTTCTATAGTATGGCGGATTGTCTCAAGCCGATTTTTGAAAATGTCATATGTGATATCAATAAATACAAGAACAAACTCATCTCCCTCATACCTTACTAAAATATCTGTACTCCTAACACAGGAACGAATATCTTCTGCAATCTGTTTCAAAACCTTGTCACCTACTTGGAAACCAAATGTCTCATTCACAGATTGGAAGCTGTCTAAACCCATCATAGCAATAGCTGATATCTTATCAAGAGTTTCCACATACTCCTCATAGTATGTACGGTTACGGACACCTGTAAGAGCATCTATATAAATTTTATCGCCATAGCCCGAAAGTTTCTGTGCAATCTCTTCCTTTCCATAACCGCTAAAAAGACTGTCATCTTGTATACGGCTTACCATTTCTAGCATATAAAGTGTATCTTCTATCTCCATATACTTTGTAGAAACAAAATACATATCATTATTGATAAACTCAAACTTTGTCATTTGCGTTTTTTGCGCAAAAACTTTTGGTGAAATGTAATTGTCACAACGACTATCCCTATTCCAAACAGTATGTCGGCTTTCCGTTTCCTCTTTGATTTCCCCCCGCGGACTGATTGTGTATTGGACAGAACAAGTAGCATCAAAAAGACATACCATGTCAAATACTTCTTTTAATTCCTCTATCATCTGATATGCTTTCTCGCGTGTCATTCATTTCCCCCCTTTCATAAATGTTTCTACTAAACTATTACATTGCCTAGTTCCCATTTTCTGAATTATTATGTGTTTCTGGATTCTGCGGTGCTTTATCCTGTATCATAGTTGGATTCTGTATTGGTCCATACCGTCCTTGCCGCGCTTGCTGCATAGCATCTCTGCTTCGCATTTGGTTTCTTTCGCGCTGTGCCTTTTTGTTCATCATAAAAAGCTTAATTTTCTTTCTAAAAATCAGACATACCAAACCTAGTATAACAATATATGGGAACAATCTGATTATTAAAAACAACAAACCTTCCAAAAATAACAGGAAACCTCTGCCTGTTGATTTTATCGTGTTATAAAGACGATCAGCAAATCTGTTGGTCTTTACCGGCTCATTCTCGTATTGAAATTCCATTACCTCTGTAATACTGATGTTCACATAGGAATATGCCACGTCCACATCCATATAGCGCTTGTTGGTCTGTAGCCTGTTCAACTCGTACTGCACCTGTGTCAGTCGTTCCTGCACAGTGAGCATATCCTCTATCGTTTCGCATTGTTCAAGCATGGAAAGCAGATTTTTCTCTTGTATCTGTAATGCTTCAATCTGTGTAGTAGTATCATAATATGCTTGGCTGATATTCTCAACACTTGTGGATTTTGACGTAATCTTCCCTACTCCGTCAAGTTCTGCCAAAAATGCATCATACTTATTAGAGGGAATACGCACTTGCAGATAATTGTGCATCGTGCCGCTTGTCTTTTGATAGTTTGCATAGTACCAGTTTCTTCCGCTGTCACTCTCATTTTCTGCTTGAATAACCCCATTACAATTACTAATTGACTGCTTTATGGATTCTATCGTTGCCAAATAATCAAGAGTCTCTATGTTGAGGTCACAATGGTATACCAGCTTCTCCCCAAGAAGTGTCATTGTATCTATATTTTGTGTCTGATTTTCAGTATCATCCGTTATGATTTCTTCTTCTGAAGCCTCATATTCTGCTTCACTTTTTACACTATATGTACTTTGTGCTAACCCACCATTGTCATTTTTGCCATAATATGATGTATCTGAACTTGATGAATTTGTATATGGAGATGCTATTGGTGCTGATGAATCTGACGCTGCGCCGCAGCCTGTCACCAGCCCTCCTATCAGTACAGATGCAAGCAATATCGCCCTCCACTTTGTTTTCCTATTTTTTTTCATAATTATCCTCCCTACCCGCTTCAGCAGAATGCAAATGCACGTTGCATACCAATCAAGATCTTATCTAGATGTTGTTGATGCCACCACATATCCTTGCAATTTCATCACGCACTGTCATCAGCGCAAAACCTAGCAGATTACTGCCTCTCCACATAGCAATATCGCTGTTTGCTGCTTCTGTTTCAGACATACCAATTCCCCATATCTGGTCATAGGGACTTGCCTCCACAAGAATCGCATCTTTTGTGCTAAGCAGAACATCCCTCAATTTAGCAAGCTGTACAAACTTATAATAATTCCCAGTCATCACGATAAGGGACTTAAATTCATTCCATATATTCTCGTCAAAATTTCTGACCTTCCTTCCAAGACTTTTGATTTTATCTTGCTCTGTTGCATTCATAATTTTCTGTTCTATTTCGCTGTCACCAAAAAGCTTTGCCTTTTTCGCCATCATGTACTGCTCCATACAGCAATATGTAAATTGGTTTTCGCAAAATTCTGTCTTGTACCACTGGCTAAATATTTCTTTGCCTAGTTCACCTTGTTTATTTCTATGCCCCCAGAAATAAACAATATCACGCTTTTTCCCAGCATTACGTTCTTTTATAAGCATATCCGTAGAATATCGGATCACACTAGGCTGCTGCCAATTATAAATCCAGAACGAACCATGTCGTTTGATGTTTTCCTCTGATAATGACCAGCATACTGGTTCTGGAAATTTAGCTTGATAGATTTCTTTTTCTTCCTGTGTGAGATGGCTGTACCAACTAGAATGTTTTAATGCATATGCTTCGCCCTCTCCCATACGCCAACCAATACTGCCATCTGAAATTTGCGGATACTCCAGCCATAGTGGCAGCATTTCTTGATTTGTCATATCCTTATTGCCTTTACTGTCCTTGCCCATCATGCGTCCCCTTTCTTTGTTATCCCCTACCGCTAACTGATAGGCGGCTGAACTACATATTCATCATTTTATCTTCTTTATTATAGCATAAGGAAAAAATAACAACAACAAATTTGACCTTTTTCTTTATATTTTATTATGCCCTTGTTTCCTTCCTAATTTCCGGGCTGCAATAATTGAGCATATTCATAAAACCTTTATGCAAGCAAAGCTCCTATTTTATTGAATGTGAGAATCAGCGGTTTTTCCCTGTTCTCGAATCCGGCTTTATCTGGTCTACATATCGAATACTGTAATGGACAAACTGCATTTTTTTCTTCTCCAATATAGAATTTATAAGTTCTGTCAATTCCATATGAATCCTTTTTAAATCCGCATGTTCCTCAGTTTCTACTACGATTTCAAAAACTTCTGTTGTTACCTGCCTGAATTCTCTGTTTCCATTTTGGTTCGCAAACCACATTATATCTTTGTCCCGCCCAAGAATAGACTCTGCCCTTGTAAAATTACATTTTCCTAATGGAGCATCATTTTTTATAGACAATTTGTCACTCAGCCGATATCGTATCAACGGTTGCATTTTATTATACAAAGAAGTAACATACATCTGACCGTTTATAACCTCTATATAATTCAAATCATCAAAAAGAATGATTCCTCCTGTTGGATTAGTTTCTACGCCCAAAGCCAAAAGAAGGATATCCAATTACAATATTAGGCTTGAATTTTCTGATGACGCTGCACCATTCATTCAAAGGAGTATTGATATCAAGATGAAGCTGCTGTGCCTTTAAGCCATCAATCCCATCTCCTACTGCCATCGCACCGCCATATCTGCCGTCTGTAGCTACAATATAGAGCATACGCGGTTTAAACCACAATAACTTTACGATCTCCAAAACTGACATATCCCATAATGCACCTCTGATAATTTCAACCCACATTTGATTTTATGCTGCATTATCATACATATAATATCTTGGTTTTCCTGTGCTTTCAGAAGAATGGTCCTTTTTTGCAGGGCGCGCTCTTTTGTAGGATTATGGTTTTTCTACATAACAGGGCAGAAAAGGCGGGGAATGTGTCGAACATAAAAAGTCCGCAGCCCCTTTGGGAACTGCGGTGTGTATGGAAAATATATCATATCCTGCTTTATGCGGCACAACCTCCCTGCCCTCTCTGTCCTATGGCCACGGTATCCCCTTTCCGGGGATATTCGGCTCTCTGCTGCATCTTTTTTTTGGCAATCTGCCAACAAGGGAAAATTATAAACTGCGCAAAGGTAGGCTAAGTGTATGGCAAGTGTAACGTTGGTCCTCATCCATATGTCAAATGCCCCCTATCTTCTGGCACAGCCTTTTCACCCAATCAAAATCACAAGGTCGTGCATCGTCATAATTCTCATCCCCACAGATACCTGTTCTATCCGTCTACAACCGACCATACTCTCCAAGGCTGTTTTCCCAATCAGGAGTGAACACATCAGTACCCTTATGCCTAAATAAAACTCCTCACAGCAAACTACGGAGTGTCAGACCAGAACTCGCTCCTTTTATCATTAGTTTGTTTTATAGTAGATCTATGAGAAATCAACCCCTTTTTCTTAATTAAATCTAACATCAGGTTTATGAGCATATTTTCAAGTCACTTTTCTGTTCTTATAACACAGTCGGCCTTTCATTTATACATCTTTATCCTTGGCTCAAAACATGCTTTTGTAACGTCCTGCGGACTGCACCCGGCCCTTTAACCAATTCCTTGAAATATTCACACACACTGCCAGCCAGCCCCGCCTCAAAAAGATTCATGCCAAATATCCGGGCATCCTCCAGAATCGGTTTTAAGATATCCTCCACCTCTGTGTCGCCCAGCTTGATCTGTACCATCCTTGGACACAAGGTTTCCAAGAGCGGATCCGGACTCAGCTCAAACCGCTCCCCGTTATCATCCACTGCCATCAGATACCTCAGCCAGCCCGCAAAGACAAGCGGTATCATCTTCAGGTCTTCCACTTTCAGGCTTTCGCCTGCATGATAGGCTTTAATTGTTTCCCCAAAGCGGATTGCCAGCTTCTGTGATGTGTCTGTGGCAATCCTCTGCGGCGTGTCCGGCATAAACGGGTTTGGCACACGCACCTTCAGTACAGTATCAATAAATTCTTTTGGATCCAAAATCCCTGGATCAACCACCACAGGAAGCCCTTCCTGGTATCCGACTGTTTCAACCAATTTCACAAGTTCCTTATCCTGCATCTCATCAGAAATCTTCCGGTATCCAAGCAAACATCCAAAAATTGCAAGGCAGGTATGAAGCGGGTTCAGGCAGGTACATACTTTCATTTTCTCCACCTTGTCCACCGTCTCCCGGTCTGTGAACATAATGCCGCCCTCCTCTAGCTTCGGGCGTCCGTTGGGGAAATCATCCTCTATCACCAGATACTCCGTCTCCTCCGCATTGACAAAAGGTGCCACATAGGTATTTTTTGAGGTGACGACTGGCACCAATTCCTCTACACCGTCCTCCTGTAACATTTTCTCTACCGATCCATCCGGTCTGGGCGTTATTTTGTCAATCATACTCCACGGAAAGGAAACCTTTTCAGAGTTAATATATTCCAAAAAGCCCGGCTCAGCCTTTTTGTTTTCCGTCCACGCTTTTGCAAATGCCAGAACAGCCGCATTTAATTTATCCCCATTGTGCGAACAATTGTCTGTACTGACCATCGCCATGGGCTTTTCTCCCGCACAGTATCTTGCGTATAACAAGGCTGTAATCTTCCCCATGTAACTCATCGGTTTGCCCGGGCCCGCCGCAAAATCCGCCATAACCTCAGACAACAGTTCGCCTTTGCTGTTTGTCAAGCTGTAACCCTTTTCCGTAATTGTAAAGGTCGCCATCTGCAAAGAATCCTTGGCAAATAGCTCCTTCAAACGCCCAAACGCCCTTTCATTCCCCGTATCCAGCGGCAGGGATTCTGCAACACTTCCAATCACTTTCTTGTCGATGGTTCCATCCGCTTTCAAGGTCACGGCAATGCCAAGATTGTCATGGGATGAATACATTTTGTCTATTATTTCATAGTCATATCCCTCCGCAACCAAAATCCCCTTATCCATTTTCCCTTCATTTAACATTTTCTGCGCAATAGCTGCATGAAATGCCCGGAACAGATTCCCGGCGCCGAAATGAATCCAGAGGGGATTTTCCTTCGCTGCCTTCGCTGCCTTCTCTATATCATATTGTGGCAGGGAGTATCCTTTTTCCTCCCACTGCTTCCTGTCTAAAATTCCCTGTAAACTGATCTTCATATCATTGAACTCCTTTCCACAGACGATTTTTCGATAGCTTCCCACAGACCATTTAAATAAGCCGCCCCCAGTGCCCGGTCATAAAGCCCGTATCCGGGCATTGCCGTCTCATCCCATATCATACGCCCATGATCCGGTCTGATTGGTCCGCGAAAGTCCGTCTCATAAAGTGCTTTCATAATCTCATACATATCAAAATCGCCATCACCAGACAGGTGTGCTGCCTCTTCAAAATCTGTAGGCGAATTAAACTTCAAGTTACGCACATGTGCAAAATGGATTCTTCCCTTTAACGAACGTATCATATCCGGCAGGTCATTCTCCCGGTTGGTGCCATAAGATCCGGAACAGAATGTGACACCATTGTGGGGATTATCCACCATCCTCATCATGCGCAGGATATTCTCCTTATTAATGATGATGCGCGGCAGCCCGAACACGCTCCATGCAGGGTCGTCCGGGTGGATCGCCATGTTAATATCATACTTGTCACATACCGGCATGATCCTTTCCAGAAAAT